>Ga0207426_1000334_pt1 | contig 88517 bp, 55 predicted proteins | sample AraplaMF_Cvi_mMS_FD_184265 | JGI IMG/M metagenome (GOLD analysis project Ga0207426, IMG submission 184265) | Arabidopsis root microbial communities from the University of North Carolina, USA - plate scrape MF_Cvi_mMS (SPAdes) (version 2) | ecosystem: Host-associated > Plants > Roots > Endosphere...
CAGTATGCTCTTACCTTGTAGTAGGCTACAGTATTGGCTGCTAATGATGAATCGGAGAAGCTGCCCGGTCCGGAAGCGATGGCGCCCAGTGTTTTCAGTACACTGAAATGGGTGCTGTCGGCCAGGGAACGTTGTACTTCGTATGCGGTTTCAATAGTGGAGTTATCTGTCCAGGTTAATTTCACAATTTGTGTGGAAAGAGCCTGTGTAGCAAGATTGGTAGGTGCGGCTGGTGGCAGCGGTTTGGCTGCGGTGGTAGCATTGGCAATATTGCTGTAAGCAGATTCGCCATAAAGACCAATTGCGCGGATCTTATAATAATAAGCGGTTGTTGCCTGCAGGGCGGTATCAGTATAGCTTACCGCGTTAGCTGCTGCGGTGGCCACAATGGTATATGTGCCGCCGCTGCTGGTGCTTCGGTATATCTCAAAACCGGTTTCATTGTTACTATTATCTGCCCAGGTCAGGTTAAGTTTGCTGTAATTATTTACAGCAACCGCTAATGTCGTTGGCGCAGTTGGAATAGTACCATTTACTACCGACGTATCAATAAATGCATCTGATGGTATTAAGGTTCTCGTATTAATACCTGCCTGAGTGCTGGTCCAGTATACGTTCATCGCTGATCCTCCGGTGGCCTGGAAGTAGGTAACGGTGATCGGGTATACGCCGGCGTTTACGGTAACAGAGCCTGATGCGTATTGTGCACCATGTGTGCCATCATTGCTGACGGTAGCAAGGGCAAGATAACTGTATGATTTATTGAAATACAGTTTACTACCATCGTCTGAATAGGTTTCAAACTTATAGGTACCTGTCACCGGTATACGAATATACCCCGTCCACATAATGGCATATTTGGTGGTGACTCCGGCGGGTACAATTGACTGATCAGGTATGTAAGCCTTACCTGTTTGCGCTGGTGTAAGGCTCGAGAAGTTTGGCAGGCTGCTCCATGTACCGGTGTAATACTTATAGTTAAGATTTGCCTTTAAGGTTCTTACGGTTACCTGGTTGCTGGGCGTGGAGGTTTTACCCGACACGTCTTTGGCCTTGACATAAAAATTATACAGGGTACCGTCTGCGAGACCCGTTACGGTGCCTGTGAGCACATTTCCAACGGATGTTTTAAGAACATTGTTGGCATAGATGTCGTAACCGGCGATTCCTGCGTCGTCAGTGGCAGCTGTCCACGTTAAAATAACCTGGTTGTTGGTAAAGCTGCTGATGGCTAATGATGGAGGGGCAGAAGGAGCAGAGCTGTCAACTGCTGTAGTACCTTTCACTTCCGCAGATAGAGTACCTGCAGCGTAATCGTTGACCGGGCGTACCCTGTAATAATAATTGGTATTGGGAATAAGGCCGTTATCAGTGAAGGTAACGACATTGGCGTTATTTTTTCCTACGAGAATATATGGGCCACCAGGCTGTGTTGCCCGGTAAATTTCAAAATATTTTTCGTTATAGGCAGGTGTTGCATTTTCCACCCAGGAAAGTGAGATCTGTGTTTTGGTGACACTGGTTACCGCCAGGCTGCTGATCGGATCCGGCCCATTTACACCGGTGCTGTTAACTACCCTGAAGGTGTCGGAATAAGCGCCAATACAATTGGTCGGCGATTTTACGCGTACCAAATAGGCGCCCGGTGTGGAAGTAGTTAGCGTATTTGTGTTGCTGAGCACACTGGCGTTGCCTGCACGCATCCATTCATATTTTTCCATGCCGGCAGGTACCTGCAACGTAATACTGGTGGTGCCGTCAGGAGCTGGTAATACATTGCTCACAAGGGCAGGGGAGGTGGTGATCACCGGCGCCGGTGTGGGAGGTTTATAAGTGACTACTAGTGGTACCGGCGACCATCCTGTCCAGCCGGTTGGTAACTGCGCCCGCACGCGGTAAGTACCTGGTGTGGTCACTGCAATGGAGTTAGAGGTACCGGTATATATAGTCGCACCATCTTTTTGCCATTCATATTGCAGATAGCCCGGGGCTATACCTGCGGTAATAGTTTCACCAGCACAAAAAGTAGTGGTACCATATAATGGGTATGGATTCAGCCTGTTTGCCCTGAGCATGAATGGTGCAAAATCCGGCTCATTCCAGGCATCGTTCCAGGTATTGTGTGCGTCGTTGGGATAAACCGTCAGCTTGAAATTACCGCCGGCGGCATTTATCTGGGCCACTACCTGGTTGGTGGTATACGGAGCAGGGCTGCCGTCAAGGCCACCCTGGAACAACCACATTGGAGTAAATTTATAGGTATCGATGTGATTGGCGTAATCATTTATCATGGCGCTCATAGGAAGTGCAGCCGCTGTTAATTGCGGATAGCGCAGCATAAATTCCCAGGTGCCCCAGCCACCACCGGACAAACCATTCAGGCACAAGCGATCCGGATCTCCCTTGCAGCTGGTAACGATAGAGTCTATTACTTCTTTCAGATTATCATAATCGTTAGGGCCCCAGTAGCCGCCCTGGCTCTGAGGATACAAAAGGTAACCATCAAATGTTCCGTTATCCACACGGTTCATCCAGGTTTGGCCACCCCAAAGTAACTGGTATTCGTTGTCATAAATGGTTCCTTTTTCACCTACTCCATGGAAAAACAGGTAGATAGGATATTTTTTACCGTCGTTTGTTCCCGGAACATAGGTTTTAGGGAATTTAAGACGGAACGCCATGTTCTTATAAATGTAACATTTATAGGACGTAGTGGTATAGTTCATCCTCACTGTTCGCACCCACTTGGTGATTTTTTCATACACTGGTGCAGGGGGAGGAGTGTTGGAATTGTAAGTGACAACTGGATCACTAGGGTTTAGTGCGGTTTGCGCATAAATGTGGGGTGCGCATAAAAAGCATAGCACTAAAAGGAGCAGGTGGTGTAAAGTTCGATTCATGGAAGTATGTGTGTTATGTTACGTGACCCCGGCCACTTTCGGCAGCCGCAGGAAAATAGAAAATAACAAGTCACATCCGGAAACCCGAAAATACTTGCAGTTCAGAGGAGATGGTAAAAATTAAATCCAGCTATGGATGCCGATCCAATAGTGGTTGGGGTTTTGTCGAAGGATAAGGTAGATGGAATTACAATCAAAACGATTCACAATTGTTGGTGCGCTCAGATTCTTTGGCTATTGATGACTTATGATTCGGTGGCTAAAGTTAGAACAGATACTAATTTATAAAACTGTATTTATATGTTCAATTTTATTTTGCAAACGGTCACTTTTGGTTGGTAAACGCGAATGTTTTACTGGTGAAATGCGATTGACCTTCTTTACTGCATGGCTACACTGCGTTGTGCACGTTCCCATACGGCAGATTGCCTTTTCCGGAGAAACCTGATGCAACCGATATAAACCGCCACATTCATGAAAACAAAGTAAAAAGGTATATAGAAATACTTTGCTTTTATTCCCCGCATGGTTAGCACATAGCCTGTCAGGGCAGCCAGGTAAAAGCATCCCTGCGCAACGCCGGTAATAATATAGATATCTCCTGCTTTTAAAAGGATCAATATGATATTGCTTACCAGCGCCAGTAACAAGCCAAGTGGCGCCAGCGTCCAGCGGAGTACGCGGTGGGAAATATATTGCCACGTAATTTTCGGGTACCGGAAGGGGTTGAGCAGGGCCAGCAACCGGCCCATCGACTGAAAGCCACCTGCACTGATCCTTACCTTTCTTTTATATTCCTCTTTCAGCGAAGCAGAGGCGGTTTCCATGGCATAGGCCGCCGGTTCATACATCACCGTATAACCCTTCATGTTTATTTTAAACGAGAGCATAAAATCATCGAGGATGGTATCCTCGGATAAATGTTCATACAAGGAAGTGCGAATGGCGATCAGCTCGCCCGCAGCGCCCATTACACTATATAGTTCCGCATCCCATTTTTTTAACAGCGATTCATATTTCCAATACATGCCTTCTCCCTGTGCTTCTGCAGCGCCGGTAGTGGGCATTACCTTTTTTTCACCGGCTACCATTCCTACCCGGTCATCCCGGAAACGTTGCATCAGCAGCGTAACTGCTGCCGTATTCAGTAAAGTATTGGCATCCGATAATACTACAAAAGGCGTTTTTACCAGCGCCATAGCCCGGTTTACTGCCGCCATTTTTCCTTTGCGTTCGGGACTATATAATACCTGTACACCGGGATACCGGGAAATGATTGCATTGGTGTTATCAGAAGAGCCATCCGTTACAAAAACAATTTGTATTTTTTCCTTCGGGTAAGATATAGCGAGACTGTTGACTACTTTTTCAGCGATAAAATCTTCTTCATTATAGGCAGCTACAAGGAAAGTTACGGCGGGCTCAAAAGGAGTTGGGATTTCGGCGCTATTGCGCTGTAGTAAACGTTTTATACGGATTACAATATATAACAACATGCCATATCCTACATAACTGTAGCATACCAGGAATAAACTTATCCAGAAAATCACAGACCATATTGACATAGCAGGAAAGAGTTTTATGGGGATCTTTGTTTCGCCACAAAAGTATTATAATTTGTATCATACGCAATTGAAATTTTATATTAGGATTTTGCTTCACATCGTTTTATGAAACATTCGCCAACCGTTTACAGCGAAATTTCTAACACTTACCCCCCAAATTGAGTCGTTTACCAAATAAATAATCGGCGAAATCAGGAAAATAATATTTTTGTTTCCATGTTGATCGAATGACATATTCGAGAATACAAAAAAGGAAATAGAAAAACCATTTTTCCTCTCTCATATCCCCTGAAAGAAACCGCAAGGGTTAATTACCTAATAATTCTTGACCAGATCCCATTTAAAGCCTTCGGGTTTTTGCATATATGTTTTTATGCACTCAGCCTAGATAACAGTTTTAATAATTGTTTAGAAAAGAAGGTAATGAAAAAGAAAATTTTAATAATAGACGACAGCATGCCGATGCGTTATTTGCTGGAGGCGGTTTTGGGGAAAGAGTATTCAGTGGTTTCCGCACCAGACGGTCTGGTAGCAATGACGTGGTTGCTGAAAGGTAATAAGCCGGATCTTATTATCACAGATCTGCAAATGCCCAACATAGATGGTTGGGAACTGCTGGATTATTTATCAGGCAGCTATTTATACCAGGATATCCCGGTAATTGTGTTGTCTGGATTTTTTGCGGAGAAAATTAATGATTTATCAACCAGGTATAATAGTGTAAGACAGGTGGTACAGAAGCCCTTCGACCCCATGCAGCTGATGAGTAAAGTGGGCTTCATACTAAATGAACAACTAACCATTTCTGCTGTATAGCATTATGGTACGATTAAGCCAATACACTACTAATAAGCGAACATATGAACACCTCTACACCTAATTTACTGCAGGTACACAGCGTCAGGGAAGCAGATAGCCATGTTGCCCTGGCCGATACCGCGGATGCTGAGAGTATTGTACTTTTTGTTGGTCACCCCCATAAAGAAATGTTAGCCGAAAATGATCAGTTCAGGTGTGTTGTGACGGAGAATGTGGAAGATGCAAAAAAAGTGATGTACCAGTTGCAACATGTTTTTAAGAGAATGCCTGCTGTGATCATTTACCGGTTTGAGAGCGGATACGAATCTGCGCTGTCTGAGTGGGAGTCTTTTTTCTCGACCAGGCAGTTCCTCAGTTCCATTCCCTTTTTTATCTACGCCGACAAAGGCTTCGATGAACTGAAACCGCTGGTAAAGAAGTACAGCTTTATTGATGATGTGATCACACTCGATGTGTGGCATATGCTGAGTAACAAAGTAGCCATTGTCAGCAAGTTCAAACGCATGCGGGCTATTCCTGCCTACCGGAAACGCGGTATTACAAAGAAACTCTATACCCGCCGGTTCTACAGCAATTTCATGAAACGTTCGCTCGATGTAATGTTGGCAGGTACCGGCCTCTTGCTGCTAAGCCCCGTGATGGTACTGATCGCTACTTTGATCAGGCTGGAATCAAAGGGCCCGGTTTTCTATGCGGCAAAACGCGCCGGCCGCAACTACCGCGTTTTTAAGTTTTATAAGTTCAGGACTATGATCCCGGATGCAGATAAGCAACTGGATAAGATCAAACACCTTAATCAATATGAAGGCAGTAATGCCGGACCTGTATTCATCAAAGTATCCAATGATCCGCGGGTAACGAAACTGGGCAGCTTTTTACGGAATTCCAGTCTCGATGAACTACCCCAGCTGCTGAACGTTCTGAAAGGCGACATGTCGCTGGTAGGGAACCGTCCTTTGCCTTTGTATGAAGCCACCACGCTGACTACCGACGACTGGGTGGAAAGATTCCTCGCACCTGCAGGTATCACCGGTCTCTGGCAGGTAAGCAAAAGAGGCAAGAAGGATATGTCAGTAAAAGAAAGGATAGATCTGGATATTAACTACGCGCATAAGCGCTCGTTCAGGTACGATATGTGGCTGATGGTAAATACGCCGCGCGCACTTGTGCAAAAAGATAATGTATAATGATAGCGATATTAGAATCAATACTGTTTGTTTACCTGGCCGGATGCGTATTGTACAATCTTTTGTTAGCCGTTGCCGGACGTTTGAGCCGGAAGAAGAAGATATCATACGAGCATACAGTGCGTTTTGGAAAGATTGCCGTACTCATTCCTGCTTACAAAGAAGATAGTATCATCCTGTCTACCGTAGCCAGCTACAACCGGTTGCGCTATCCTGTGGACAGGTTTGAAGTAGTAGTAATTGCCGATTCACTGCAGCCAAGAACCCTGTTGGAGCTGGCTGCTACCGGCGCAAATGTGTTGCCGGTTAAATTTGATAAAAGCACAAAGGCGAAGTCTTTGAATGCGGCATTTGAATATCTTGGTAATGATTACGACCTGGCGCTGATTTGTGACGCGGATAATGTGCTGGAAGAAGATTTTCTTTTAAAGATAAATCATGCCTACCAGGAAGGACATCACGCAATACAGGGGCAAAGAGTAGCCAAAAATCTGAATACGCCCTTTGCCATCCTGGACGCGGCCAACGAAATTATCGCCAACCACCTTTACAGGAAGGGCGCTAACGCTTTAGGATTGTCCTCGTCTGTAATTGGCTCCGGTATGGCTTTTCATTATCCGCTTATCAGGGAGATCCTGGGTGAAATCCAGGCTACCGGTGGCTTTGATAAGGTACTGCAGCTGTTGGTAATAGAGAAAGGACACAGTATCCTTTACCTGGAAGATGCTTACGTTTTTGATGAGAAGATTACACACGCGGCCGTATTCGAAAACCAGCGCAAACGCTGGATGTCAAGCCAGCTCGTGTATTTGCGCACCTTCTGGAAGAAAGGATGGGCCGAACTGTTTAAAGGCGACGTAAACTATTTCAACCTGGCAGTATGCCAGAATGCATTGCTGCCACGCATGTTGCTGCTCGCCGCTTTAACCTTTGGCACGGCGCTTTGCTTTTTGCTGCAGTCGTTCATATTAATACCTGTGTATTGCTGGCTGGTACTGTTTGCACTGAATATCATCAGTCTTCTGCTGCCAATTCCGGGAAAATTCTTTACCAGGTACCTTTTCACTGCAATGCTTACGCTGCCACGGGCCATCGGTATTATGATATTATTGCTCTTCCGTTTGAAAGGCGCAGATAAAACATTTATTCATACAACACATACCCAAACCGGTATCGACAATCCGCTATTAGATGCAGCCAGAAAGTAATACATATTATCCACTGGTATCTATTATAACCGTTAATTATAACAATGCTGCTATAACAGCGGAGTTAATGGCCTCACTGAACAGGATTAGCTACCCCAACCTGGAGGTAATCGTGGTCGATAATGCCTCCCTGGAAAGCCCGGTAGCAGCCATTATCAAAGAATACCCGGCTGCAAAAGTGATTAGCAGCGACAAAAACCTGGGCTTTGCCGGCGGTAATAACCTGGGCATCAGGGCAGCCCGTGGAGAGTATTTTTTCCTGGTAAATAATGATACCGAATTTACGGAAGGGCTGATAGAAGGACTACTGGAAATATTCAGCAAACACCCGGATGCCGGCGTAGTAAGCCCGAAGTTTCATTACTTTTTTCATAAGGGAACAATCGAATATGCAGGCTACAAACCGGTAGATACCCTCACCGGCAGAAACAGCATGATCGGATGCAGGGAAGCCGATAACGGTCAGTATGATGCCGTGACGGAAACTCATTATGCCCATGGCGGCGCCATGATGGTGTCGGCAGCGGCAGTACAGAAAGTGGGACTGATGCCGGAAGTATATTTCCTGTATTATGAAGAATTCGACTGGTGCGAACAGTTTAAGCGTCACGGGTATAAGATCTACTACCAGTACAAATCGCTCATTTATCATAAAGAGTCTATGACAACGGGAAAAAACAGCCCGCTGAAAACATATTATATTACGCGAAACAGGATTTTGTTCATGCGCAGAAACGTAAAACTTCCTGCCAGAACAATTTTTGTTTTGTATTTTATTTTCCTGACGATACCGAAGAATACAGCTCAGTTTTTATTAAAGCGGGAATCCGTGCACATGAAAGCCTTTTGGAATGGCATTTTTTGGAATCTTAAACACCCTAAACCAGATAACATATGTGTGGCATAGCAGGGTTTATTGATTTTACCCAAAAATCAGACGCGGATACACTGCGAAAAATGACGGATGTAATGGCCCATCGCGGGCCTAATGATGCCGGCTATGAAGTATATGAAGCTCCCCGCGCATCTGTAGGTCTGGGACAACGCCGTTTGTCTATTCTGGATCTTTCCAGCTCAGGACATCAGCCCATGCATTTCAATCAATACTCCATTGTATTCAATGGTGAAATATATAATTTCAAAGAGATCCGCAAGGAACTGGAGAAACTGGATTATACCTTTCATTCCGGCGCCGACACGGAAGTATTGATAAAAGGATATGCCCAATGGGGAGAAAAAATCCTCGACAAATGTATTGGTATGTTTGCCTTCGTTATCTACGACCGTAACAATAACGAAGTAACGCTTTTCCGCGACCGCGCAGGCGTAAAACCATTGTACTACTACTGGCACAATCAAACCTTACTTTTTGCATCGGAGCTCAAAGGACTTTGTGAACATCCGTCTTTCAAAAAAGAAATTGATGAGAAAAGCTTATCTCTTTTCCTGCAGTTCAGTTATATCCCGGCTCCTTATACTATTTACAAAAACACCCATAAGTTAAAACCAGGGCATCTTTTAAAAGTAACCCTGGAAAATGCAGGGGTAAAGGAACACCAGTACTGGAATGTGCTGGATGCCTACCGTCAGCCGCTTACCGGCTTAACCCAGTCAGACGTGATCCGTCGTACCGAAGAACTGATGCATAGTGCCTATAGCTATCGCATGGTGTCGGATGTACCGGTGGGCGTGTTTTTGAGTGGTGGCTATGATAGCGCCAGCGTTGCTGCCCTGCTGCAATCTAATACATCCAGCCGTATAAAAACATTTACCATCGGGTATAAAGAACAGCAGTGGGACGAATCCAAAGAGGCGAAGAAAATAGCTATGCATCTGGGTACAGAGCATCACGAATGGATTGTAGGACCCAAGGAAGCCAAAGAGGTGCTGGAGCATTTACCGGAAATATATGACGAGCCTTTTGCCGATAACTCTACCGTGCCCACCACGCTGGTGAGTAAATTTGCAGCGAAGGAAGTAAAAGTAGTGCTTTCTGCAGACGGCGGCGACGAACTGTTTGCCGGGTACAATAAGTTTAATCAATCACTTCGCTATACAGGTAGTTTCCCCCGCCCGCTGCAACGAACTATCAGTGCGGCTATGTCAGTAGTATCGCCGGAAGCGATCCCTTATTTTAACAAGCAATATAATTTTGCTTCCCGGTATGAAAAAATGAAACTGATCTGGGCCAGCGGCAAACCGCAGCAGGCGCTTAAATATATTAGTCAGTACCTGACGGAAAACGAAGTGAATTACTATACCAACATGGCTACCGACGGCTACCGGACTAACTTTGATATGAACGGGGAGCTGGATAGTATGAATGATCCGCTGAATCGTTTGCTGGCGGTAGATTATAAAACTTTCCTGGTAGATAATAACCTGGTAAAGGTAGACAGGGCCACCATGTCGGTGAGTATCGAAGGCCGCGAACCCATGCTGGATCACCGCCTCGTGGAATTCCTGGCGCAAGTGCCGGCATCACTGAAAGTAAAGGATGGCATCAATAAATATATCCTCAAAACAATTGTACACAAATATATTCCAAAGCCGCTGATGGAGCGTCCGAAACGTCCGTTCATCGCGCCTTTGCAGGTATGGTTTAAAGATGAGTTAAAAGAACAGATGCAGTATTACCTGTCCGGCGAACGCCTGGCAAAATCTGGTCTTTTTAATGTGGCGCATGTAGAACAACTGTTAAACACCTACTTATCCGGTGGTAAAGTGAGCCACCAGAAGCTGTGGAACATATTGGTATTCCAGCTGTGGTACAGCCGCTGGATAGAAAAATTATAGCATGAACAATTTAAAAGGTAAAACACGGGTGCTCGAAACCATCCGCCAGGGTAAAATCGGCGGGGGAGAGAGTCATGTGCTGGACCTGGTAGCCTCATTAGATAAAACAGCTTTTGAACCAATCGTGCTTTCCTTTACGGACGGACCGATGATCACCGCACTGGAAAAATTAGGCGTTCCGGCGTATGTGATTGCCAGTGAAAAAGCATTTGATATCAGCATTTGGAAAAAGGTAAGAAAGTTTATAGAAGAACAGCGTATTGATATTGTACATGTACACGGTACCAGGGCCAATACAAACGTATTGTGGGCCGCCCGCAACCTGGGTTTGCCGGTAGTATACACCATTCACGGATGGTCGTTTCACGATGGCCTGCATCCGCTGGCCCGGCGTTTACGCGTTGCTGCAGAGAAATTCATCACCCGTAAAACACAGGTAAATATTTGTGTGTCTGAATCCAACCGCCAAACCGGGATCAGAGCTTTTAACGGGTTTTCTGGTGTGGTGGTGAGGAATGGGGTAAACCTGCAGAAGTTTAATCCGGATGCGGCGTATCCTGATGTACGCGAGGCTTATGGCATCCCGGCCGATAAACTGCTGCTGTGTTACATTGCCCGGATGACTTATCAGAAAGACCCGGTGAGTATGATACATGCTTTTGCTGCTGCGCTTAAAAGTAAGCCGGAATTGCATTTGCTGATGATAGGAGATGGGGAACTGAAAGAAGCAGCGGTGCAGGCAGCGAAAGAATTACAGGTAGAAAACCAGGTTACATTTGATGGATTCCGGCAGGATGTGCCGGCAGTGCTGAATGCAGCCGATATATACTGTCTTCCTTCATTATGGGAAGGTTTCCCCATAGGCGTGCTGGAAGCCATGGCAATGGGAAAGGCCGTTATCGCCAGTGATGTAGATGGTACCCGCGAAGCGGTAAAAGACGGAGAGAATGGCCTGTTGGTTCCGGCAGGTAACAGGACCGCATTAGCGGTGGCTATCGTGAAACTCGCTGCCGATGGCGCATTGCGTGAATCGTTGCAGCAAAATGCCAAAGCCGCTATCGTGGAAAACTTTAATGTAGCCGGGATGACGGAGAAAATTTCTGCTGTTTACCGACAGCTTTGCAAATAATAACATTTTATCAATTTTAATATGACAAAGACCGCAATCACCTACGAATATAATCGCATTACCGATATCAAGCGTCTGAATTTCATTACAGACAGTTTGAAAAAAAACATACCTGACGGAGGCCGTGTATTGGATGTTGGATGCGGGAATGGTGTTATCAGCCGACACCTTGGCCAGTTTGGATACCAGGTGCTGGGAATTGATATCAGTGAAAAAACAATTGCCGTTGCCAACCAGCGCAACACTTATCCGAATGTGAAATTTGCCGCTATCAGCGCAGAACAGCTGACTGCGCAGGGAGAAACATATGATGCCGTGATATGCAGTGAGGTGCTGGAGCACCTGGATCAGCCGCAACTGTTGCTGCATACGATCTATGAATCACTGAAAGATGACGGGTTGCTGGTAGTAACCGTACCCAATGGTAACGGCCCCCGGGAATTGTGCGTGACAAGACCTATGCTGAAAGCGAGAAATAACCCGGCGTTATGGACATCTATCAATAAAGTAAAAAGTGCGCTGGGCTTCAAAGGTACTACCGCACAGTCGCAGGCCGATAACCTGGACCACGTGCAATTCTTTACCAGGAATGATCTGCGACACCTGGCACAAGTCAGCAATTTTAAGATTATACAGTTCGCAAAAACCAATTTTGTAGAAGATGTATTTCCTTTTTCCCTGCTTACGAAGAAAGTGAAGTTCCTTCAAACACTCGATTGCCAGGTAGCGGAGCTGCTGCCGTATAGTTTTACCGGCGGCTTTAATACTTTATGGAGAAAGAATATTAATTGATGTTACAATGTCCCGATAGAAAGAAAGGTTGATCTGTTATGGATCAACCTTTTTTTATTAGTATCCCGCCGCAGCGTCAATTTTATCCAGCAGGTCGGGAGCTGTCTCTATGTCAAATTTCCTTCCCAGCAGTTGCCCCGATGAAAGAATTTTGTCAAGATCATTTATACTAAAGGTTTTCGGATGCGCTTTCCCTTCCGACCAGTCGATATAGCGCCGGTGGTTATTCCGGACAGTATCTTTAAAAGGACCGTTCATAATAACGGTCTGAAAAATAAATTCATCTCCACCCCAGGTATATTTATAAAATCTTTCCAGCTCCGGGTGCGCCTGTATATAGGATAAACATGCGGCTGCGCATTCCCGCGTGAGGCTCCACCAGAGGGAACCTCCATATACTTCCAGCCCAAGCGGATGGCGTCTTTTGGGAAGTATTTTATTTATCAATGTTGTGATCCGGTATTTACCCGGCAACTTCAGATCTTCAAAATGATAGGAGGTTATTTTCGTAATGACCCGTTGCAGTTCTTCCGCCGGCAATATATCCAGGAACTGATGGCCATTATTGACATTAAAAAAGTCGTATAGTTGTTCAACGTGCACCAATGGATAATCCTGCGCACTGATAAGATGTAAAAAACTGTACTGATGGCCGGATTCCACAATAGCCGCCATGCCATTAAGCGCAGCCTGTATGGTGCCGTATCCCGCCCAGGTAACATTTACCCGTTTTTCAATAAAATATACCTGCGGCATATTCATGGCTGCTTGCCACTCATTGATATCCGATTTGGCATCCAGGTGAATATAAAAATCGATAAGCGGATGTTGCAGTCTGTTCAGCAGCCGGCATAGCTGCTGCGGATTTTTATGACTCAGTATAATAAAAGCTTGTTTCATGTACGGAGATTATTTATACTGCAAACGGAATATTTTTATTTTCGACAACAACGCCCTGCACTCCTGCCAACCATATTTCCAGATGTTGGAAATGCCTATACCCGAAAGATAACGCTGCAGAAAATAATAGCCGAAAACTACCGCAAACAGCAGGTTGAGGGAAGAAGCGATGGCAACAGCACGTATGTCAGCAAACATCAGTACCAGTACAATATCCAGTATAATATTTAAAATCAGCTTCAGCAGATTTTTGTAGAAATTAACCAGCGGCTTGTTAATCATATCGAGTGTAACCCCGATAAACCGGTCAATAGGATAGAGGATGGCCGACAGCAGGAATATCCGGACAATATCCGTGGCCGGTAGGTAGGTTTTGGAAGCCAGTATCAATATCAATGGTTTGGTAAATAACAGCAGCCCGGCAACAAACGGAAGAATCATGATGGTAACCGTACCGGTGTACTTACAAAAAGCGCGGGACACGCCCGGCCAGTCGTTGTTGTTGGCGGCGCTGGAAATAGTCGGTTGGGAAGTTGCCACGAAACTTCTCAGGATAATTTCAATCACTTCCATAAACTTTTGAGGAATGCTGTACACCGCTACCGCAGCAGGACTCAGCATGTTTCTCAGTACCAGGTTATCAGAATAATTAAGAAGAGAAGAAGATACCATACTGCCTACAATCAATTTTCCATAGTGATACAAACTCTTCACATGTTCCCTGGTTCTGGCGGCCATCGTTCCCAATGCCGTCCACTTAAAAAATAAACAGTATATACTGGTGGCCAGCAGCGATAAAGAATAAGCGTATAACACGTTATGCAGCGTCACCTGTTTCAGGAAAAATAAAATGCTCAGCAATACCAGGAAGGAACCGTTTTGCAGGATACGGACCTGCACAATTTTGTCGAACCGGTGCGCAGCCTGCAATACCCAGGTAGCAAAGTTAAACGGAAGAGAAAGCAAAGTCATGATGCCCAGCCAGCCAAGGAAAAAATGCCAGGTGTCGCTAAACCAGCGGTAGCCTGCCGCATATACAATAAAGGAAACTGCGATGAACAGCAGCGTTACCAAAAACGAAATATACCAGGCGGCCCCGGTCACCTGTCTGCTCACGGTTTCATCGACCCCAGCGCTGAATTTAATAATGCCCGATTGTAACATGGCGGTGCGTATCTGATCCAGGATGTTATAAGTTGCAAGGAACATTACCCATTCCCCAAAAGCATCCAGAGACAACATCCTTACGAGTAAAGCAAAAGAAAGCACGTTGAAGAAAGCCATGATCACATTCCCAAGAAGGGAATGAAAATGCCTGTTACGTAAAATCGACAAAAACTTGAAAGCCATGAAACAATAATTACACGCGTACTATTATTATAAAATCATGGTCTTTAATAGGATGAGGTTAGTGATGCCGGGGCCGGTAGTGTGTACCGAATAAGCAAAGGTAGTTTTTTTTACTGAAAATTAATAAGCAATTTATTGGCATAAATTGAAAATAAACAAATAAGTACAAATACAAAATATTTATACTTTATTTATTGTGCATATATATGTTAAATTTTTTAATTATGTGATGAGAAAAAAAGCTTTCTTTGCAATATTAAAGAAGACTTCTATTAAAGAATTTTAAGGAGAAACTATGAGAATAGAATTTTAAAACATTGCAAGCCATATATTTATGATCAACCTTCGTTTATTGCAAGGGCAATCCTTTTACCGCTATATGTATAGGCTAAGCGTTATTTTGATTTTGTTGTCTTTTTTTGGATCCCCCAGGAGTTTTGGCCAGGTGCAAACCGCCAGATCTTTTAGCGATCCAACGATGCCTAATATAAAAGGCTTCTATGAATACCTGCCCGCTGGCTACACCCCAGGCAGCGGAAAGAAATATCCACTCATTATTTTCTTCCATGGCGTAGGCGAATTGGCCAGTAACGGTGCGCCGCTTTCTGCAGTATTAAATAATGGGGTTCCGAAAGTAATAGCGCAGGGTAAATTTCCTGTCAGCTTTACCGTAAATAATCAGACCTATTCTTTCATCGTTATTTCTCCGCAATTCAATACCTGGCCCGGTTCTGCCGATGCCATCAAGTTTAAAAACTACCTGCTGTCAAAATATGATGTAGACATTAACCGGATTTACGTCACCGGCTTAAGTATGGGTGGGGGCGAAACCTGGGGTGCCCTCAGCGAAAATAAAACTGAAGCGAAGGCGTTTGCAGCATCGGCAGTGGTATGTGGTTATTATCCTCCTACCACCACACTGGCAGCGAACATAGCATCTAACAATACACCCATCTGGGCCTTTCATAATAAAGCAGATCCCAACGTACCTACAGATTATTCTATTAACTGGGTAAAGTACATCGATGCCACTATACCCGCACCAAATCCTTTAGCAAAGATCACCATTTTTGATGCCACCGGGCACGATGCCTGGACCAAAGCCTATGACCCTGCCTATAAGGAGAACAATATGAATATGTACGAGTGGATGCTGCAATACTCCAAAGGAGCAACCGTACCACCCGTAGACTCACCCGTTACACCGCCTCCTGTTACGGGAGGAAAACGCATTGTAGTGCCAATGACCAACACGGCCAACGGACGCACAGAAATGTATTATCCAAATGCCATGACCACGCTGGGTGTTAAACCCGGCGACACCTTGTGCATCCCGGCGGGGGAGTACGAGTACCTTCACCTGGGGAACCTCACCGGTACCGTAGATAAGCCAATTGTTATCACCAACTGTGGAGGCCAGGTAAAACTGGGGGTTAAAAACCAGGGCACCGCAGCAGTGCTTAACGCACCTACCTGCCGGTTCGTGGAAATCAGCGGGAGCGGCGACAAAAATTATGAATATGGCTTTGATCTCAATGGTACCAATATCACCGGTTTACAGATCTTTGGCCTTACACTTGGTGTAGGAAGTTCCGATTTTGATGTACATAATGTATTCATTCATGATGCAGGTATCAGTTTGCAGGCTAAAACGTTGCAAACCTGTGCACAGCCACAGTACCTGGAGGGGAGCTTTGTCATGAAGAATGTGAAAATACATCACGTCAAATGTTTGAATTCACTGTGGGAAGGCTTTTATATTGGTAACACACATTATTTCTGGACAGAAGGTACCTGTACCGACATGCGCTCACACTGGATAGAAAATATCCTGGTATACGATAACTACCTCGAAAATATAGGCAGTGACGCTATGCAGATTTCCATGGCAAAAAATGGAGATAACCGCGTGTTCAACAACAAGATTATTAACTACGGAATGTCCCAGAACTCTGCACAGGGTTATGGAATCCTGGTAGGCTCCGGCTCCAGTCTCAAAGTATATAACAACTATATTTCAAAAGGTTATATGCCGGGAGTTACCGTCTTCGGCTCCGGCGTAAGCCAGATCTATAACAACGTGATCTCCGATATTTACTATGAAGGTATAAATGTATCGGATAAAATTCCTGCCAATACTACGCCGGACATCTTTCCTCCTCCTGCTGCAATCATTTATAATAATACCATCGTAAACACCGACAATGGATCGAATGCCATCAAGATTTTCGCCTTCCAAACGCCCATTGGTCACCAGGTATATAATAACCTGATGGTGGAGAAAGGAACCGCTTACGACTATCCTTCAAAGGGAATGTATATAAAAGGCGACCAGCCTATTAAGCTGCTGTTTGGAAATAACCTTTGTTATCCCAGCCAGCTCGCCGCGGGTTTGGTCGACAGCGTCAATAAAAACTATCACCTGCTGCCAACATCCCCGGCTGTAAATACCGGCAGGGATATGAGTGATTTCAGTTTAAACACAGACTACGACAGCACACCCCGTCCTCAACAGTTAAAGTATGATGTGGGTGCGTTCGAAATGAAGGATGGCACTACCTCGCCGCCATTGGCAAATGCGGGATCTGATATCACCATCACGTTGCCGGTCGACAATACTTCACTGGACGGATCCGCTTCTGCCGGAACCGGCGGGAGTACCATCAAAAGCTACGCATGGAAGAAAATAAGCGGCCCTGCAGCCGGTACCATCGCCAGCGCTACCACCGCGAAAACCAATGTTACCGGTCTCGCTGCCGGAACCTATATCTTCGAATTGACCGTTACCGATAGTAAAGGTCTCACTGGCGCTGCCCGTGTAACCGTCACCGTGAAACCGGCGTCGAATAAATTGCCGGTTGCCAACGCCGGGAATGCTATCCAGGTGCAGCTGCCGCTCAATACAGCGTCGCTGGACGGGAGTGCTTCTACAGATGCCGACGGACAAATTACCACCTGGCTATGGCAGAAAACCGCAGGTCCTGCCGGTGGAGACCTTACCGCTGCGGGTGCAGCCAAAACAAATGTCAATAACCTGCAGGAAGGTTCTTATACTTTCCAGCTTACGATAACAGATAACAGTGGCGGGAGTAACAGCGCTACAGTAAACGTAGTGGTGTTGCCAGCTATAGTGCCCAATAAGCCGCCGGTTGCCAACGCCGGAAATAATATCCAGGTCCAGCTGCCGCTCAATACAGCGCCGCTCGATGGGAGTGGCTCCGCAGATGCTGATGGACAAATTACTACCTGGTTATGGCAGAAAACCGCAGGCCCTGCCGGCGGAGATCTTACAGCTGCCGCTGCAGCCAAAACAAATGTCAACAACCTGCAGGAAGGTTCTTATACTTTCCAGCTTACGGTAACAGATAACGATGGTGGCAGCAATAGCGCTACAGTAAACGTAGTGGTGTTACCTGCCATTGTACCTAACAAGCCACCGGTAGCCAACGCCGGAAATAATATCCAGGTGCAGTTGCCGGTAAACACAGCGTCGCTGGATGGAAGTGCCTCTACAGATGCCGACGGACAAATCACCACCTGGCGCTGGCAGAAAACCGCAGGCCCTGCCGGCGGAGATCTTACTGCCGCCGGTGCTGCTAAAACAAATATCAACAACCTGCAGGAAGGTACCTATACTTTCCAGCTCACGGTAACTGATAATGATGGGGGAAGCGGTAGTGCAAGCGTAAACGTAGAAGTGCTGCCCGCAGTGGTGCCCAATCAACCACCGGTAGCCAATGCAGGCCTTAATATCCAGGTACAGCTACCGGTTAACACCGCCATGCTCGATGGAAGCGGATCCTCGGATGCCGACGGACAGATTACCGCATGGCAGTGGAAGAAGACCGCAGGACCCGCAGGAGGAAGTATCGCCACTGCCGGTCAGGCCAGAACAACTATCAACGACCTGGTAGCAGGCACCTATACTTATCAGCTTACAGTAACAGATGATAAACAGGCGACAGCTACTGCCACTGTGAGCGTAACCGTGTTACCGGTGGTAGTGGTAAATAAACCTCCGGTGGCGGTAACTACCGGCGACAGGACCATACAATTACCGGTCGATGCGCTCTTCGCAGACGGAAGTCCTTCCTACGACAGTGATGGCAGCATTGCGTTATATGCCTGGTCCCAGCTGGCCGGACCTTCTGAGGCGGAAATAGTAAATCCCGACAGGGCTCAAACATTAATTAAAGGTATGAAGGCGGGAGATTATCAATTCCAGCTCACAGTAACGGACGATAAACAGGCAACAGCTACCGCTGTCTTTAATGTAAGAGTGATTGCATCGGGACCGGATATCCACCTGGAGGATTCAGCACGCCTGTTCCCTAACCCGGCTGCACACCGTATATGGCTACACGTAGCCAGAACGGGTAACAGCCCTTTAACGGCCACCATCATTGACATGAACGGAAGAATGTATCAGCGGGTAAGGTACACAACGCCCGACTCGTTCCAGACAGAAATCAATATCGACAACCTTCCCAACGGTCATTATACGATGGAGGTACAAGGAGAGGATAAGAAATTCCGCTGGAGCGGACATTTTATAAAACTAGCTGATTAGATCTTTTCCCAGGTACCGGTCGATGGCCGGTACTGGCGGATAGGGCGGGCCGGATTGCCTGCTACTACCGTGTATGGGGGAACGTTTTTAGTAACTACGCTGCCGCCGGCCACCACGGAGTGCCGGCCTATGGTAACACCGGCGGTGATTACGCTGTTAGCGCCGATCCAGCAATCGTCTTCCACCACAATTTCACCCACTGAACAAGGTTGTAGGGATATAGGCACATCCGGATCAGTGTAGCCGTGGTTAAGTCCTGATAATACAATGTTTTGTGCAAGGATAACGTTATTCCCTATACGAACAGGACCAATTAATACATTGCCTATTCCTATCCTGGTATGATCGCCGATAATCACTGCGCCCATACCATTATTAACCGTAGCAAAATCTTCAATGGTGGAATAACGGCCAAGTATAAACGTATTAAACGGAAGTACATCCATCCGGGTTCTTCTCCTGATCAGCGAACCCTTTCCCTTTTTATGTTTGAATGGATTAACAAACAGCTGTACCCATTTCCGGGGGCGTGCCTGGTTTTTAGGCATTAGCAGGTATAAAGCCAGCTGCTTCAATCCGGGATGTTGCTTTATTTTATCTGTTATACTCATAACTAATTACCGGTGGTGGTTAAAATGGCCTCGTAAATAGCAGCTACGGAATTTTCCCAGGTATGGGTGCCCGCAAACTGCACACGTTTGGCCGCCAATGAATCGGTATGCTCTGACAATGCTTTTTCTATCAACGGAATATAGTCGTCTGGTGTAGCAGCCAGGTATACATAATCCCTGAATAACTCCATGGTTTTGGTGGCAGTAGCTACTACCGGTTTACCCATCGCGAGATATTCATCGATCTTCAACGGGTAGTTACCTACAGTTACTGCATTTAATATCTGGGGATTGAGGCATACATCAAAGGATTGCACATACGCCGGAAGCTCCGGCACCTCCTTTTTACCGGTGAAGTAAACATTCGGTAAACGGTGCAGTTCAGACTGAAGAAAATCTTCGTCTTCCGGCCCCACCAGCACCAGCTTCCATTGCGGCCGCTCCCTGGCTATTTTCAGTAGGGTGGCAATATCAAGCCGCAACGATTTCAGGGCGCCAACGTATCCTATTACAGGTCCATTCCCGGTCGGCACATCCGGGGGAACCGGATGCTTTACTGTGGCGTCAAAAAGGCGAAGATCGCACCCCTGGCCAACATAAAAACTGGAAGGGTTGTATTGTCGCAGCATATCCGCCAGGTACAATGAATTGGCCACGGCCACATCCGCTTTAGCGATATGCCGCGGCTCTAACTGCTGCCCGTGTTTATGCCAGTAAGGTACCCCGAGTAAATAATCCCTGCTGTAATACACATAGTGTTCGGGCTGCAGGAACTCTTTCAGGTAGTAACCCCTGAAAATGTCATTATCATTAAAGAGAATGATATCTTTAAAGTCCATTTCTGCCACAGCCTCTTTGATACTGTCGGCGAACTTCCGGTTATTTCGTTTGTTAAACCAGGAGAAAAGCGGTGTAAAAGGCAGCCAGTTAACAGATTCCAGTACCACTGAAGGATAGAAGTTCCACAAGTTTTCACTTATCTGTATAATAGGAGGTACTTTTTTATCCCTGGTATTGAGATGATACTGCACATGCGGATCATTTTTCCCATTTAGTATGGTACGCCGGTCTAACGGAGCATTGACATATAATACCCTGTTATGCCGGGCAAATTCCTGCGCAATATTTTTACAGTTGCTGCCAATAGCGGTATACCATTGCTGAAGCCCTATGATGACTATATCTCTGTTTTGAATTAAAGGCACAGTAGTAAGGTCTAAAAAGTGTATCGGTTTGAATAATAATATAAGGTAAGGTAAGGCTTACCCGGGGTATGGTTAAATTATTGCAGTCGGTAAATTAAAGCACAAAGTAACTAAAATTTTCAATATTATTGAATAAGTCATTCAGGAACTGGTGTTTACTTAAAAACAGAAAATCGTATTATGTCGGAAACAATTGAAATCAGGACGTTAACCGTGGAGGATTACCTGGATCTGAAAGAATCTATGGTATCTGCTTATGCAGATATGGCCGGCAGTTATTGGAGGGAGCCCACCATTCAAAGACTGATCGAGCTTTTCCCCGAGGGACAGATCGCCGTTACGGTGAACGATAAAGTAGTTGGCTGTGCACTGGCGATTATTGTAGACTACGATAAATTTGGCGATAGTCATACCTACGAGCAGATCACCGGCTACTATACTTTTAATACTCATAACCCCAAAGGAGATACGCTTTATGGTATTGAGGTGTTTGTACATCCGGACTACAGGGGAAAAAGACTGGCCCGCCGCTTATATGATGCACGGAAAAATCTTTGTGAGCAGCTGAACCTGGAAGGGATTGTAGCTGGTGGCCGGATTCCCAACTATGAGAAGTATGCTGACAAACTATCGCCGAGGGAGTATATTGAGAAGGTACAGGACAGGGAGATTTATGATCCCACACTGACCTTCCAGTTTTCCAATGATTTTACAGTAAAGAAAATACTGAAGAACTACCTGCCTAACGATGAGGCATCAATGGGCTTCGCGACCCTGTTACAATGGTTCAATATTTATTATGAGAAAGACCTGGATACCATCCGCTATAATAAATCTACTGTCCGTATCGGGTTGGTGCAATGGCAGATGCGGGATTACGGGAGTCTGGAAGGCTTCCTGCAGCAGGTCGAATATTTTATTGATGCCGTAAGCGATTACGGATCCGACTTCGTGGTGTTTCCCGAATTGTTCAACTCCCCGTTGATGAAGGAGTTTAACCAGATGGATCCTGCGGGTGCTATCAGGGGCGTGGCAAAATATACCGACCGGTTGCGGGAAATTTTCCAGCAGCATGCAGTAGCCTATAATGTAAATATTATCTCCGGGAGTATGCCCATAGTGATTGACGAAGGCTTGTACAATATTTCTTACCTGTGTCGCCGCGACGGTACTTACGAACAGTACATCAAAATCCATCCTACACCGGGAGAAGTTTCCGCCTGGGGGATTAAAGGTGGCAGCGAAATAAAAGTGTTTGATACCGATTGTGGCAAGATAGGTATTCAGATCTGTTATGATGTGGAGTTTCCGGAACCATCCCGTATCCTCGCGGAGCAGGGAATGCAGATCCTGTTCGTGCCTTTTATGACGGATACCCAGCATGCCTATAACCGGGTTCGCTTTTGTGCGCAGGCAAGGGCGGTTGAAAACGAATGTTACGTAGCCATCTCAGGTTGTATCGGTAACCTGCCCAAGGTTAACAATATGGATTTACAGTATGCACAGTCATCGGTGTTCACGCCTTCCGATTTTGCATTCCCCGTTACAGGTATAAAAGCGGAATCCACTCCTAATACAGAAATGGTGGTGATTGCGGATGTAGATTTGGTGTTGTTGAAAGAATTGCATGCCTTTGGAAGTGTACAAACAAAAAAAGATATGCGTAAAGATCTTTATGAAGTAAAGTGGAAGAAAAAATGATTGTCAGGGAGTTATTGAAGATGCTTTTCAGAAGCAATTTTTCAAGGCTTTAAAAAAACATAAAATAGGGGAAGCTTAAGTCCATAGGGGATTGCAGCTTCCCTATTTTATTTGTAAATTTAGTGAAACTCCCTTAGTTATGAAAGATCAAGCCTATTATCCGTCCTGGAGGAATCTTTCTAAATACAAAAAGTACCTTGCTTACTTTGGCGAATATATACGCTACCACGATTGGAAATCTCTCCAGGCTTCTCTTAAACTGGTATTGCTCAACAAACCTACACTGCAAAGCTGGAATGCCACCTCCGCGATGGGGCATTTCAGGATTCGTGAAGGCACCACCGACTTTCAGTTCATTAATTATGCTTACGAGATAGAGATCCGTAGATACCTGAAGCAACAGCTAACCCTTGGTAAGCTGGATGGCTTTATTGATATCGGCGCCTGTATCGGGGAGTATGATATCTGGCTGGCGGGCATGGGGGTACCCTGCGTAGCCTTTGAGCCTGTGAATTTTAAAGCCGTGGAAGACAATATAAGGCTGAACAAGGTGGCGGATAAAGTAAAGCTCTTTCCCTGTGGTTTAGGCAGTAAACAGGAGAAAGTTAACTTTAATGTGATGACCACCGTTACGGGCTCCAGTTTTATTGACCGCGATAATCCGAACGAAGGTAATATCGCGATCGAACGGCTGGATGACCTGGTACCTCAACTTGGATTTGCGCCGGGCAGTCAGCTGGTGGTAAAACTGGATGTGGAAGGAATGGAAACAGAAGTGCTGGAAGGAGCCAGGCAATTTATTCAGCAAACCCCCAACCTTCGTATTATTTTTGAGCGCTACGAAGGGGACAATACTGTAAACGATAAACTCAGCTCGTTAGCCAATTTTACCTTCGAAAGAATAGACAAGTTCAACTACCTGGCCACTAAAAAATAATTACCGTTTTCCATTTTTTTACGAAGAAAACACCGGTATTTTGAGGTGTTGTCTTCGTATTTTCACTAAAAATGACCGCTTTTAAATGTAAAATTATTTTTATGCGTAATTGAAATCGGCCTGTTGCAATTTTTTGTATTTTTTGTATTTTTTAATATATTAAACAGTTGATTTACAATATAATAGATGTATGTTGTTGAACTATCACTATAATATAAAACAGGATTTTAAAGCAGGAACGCGCATTTTATCCTTAAATTAGTAGCGTTTTATTTAAACTAACACAATAGATAATTTATCTATTTTATTAATAATCAATTATTTGTAAATCGTTTTAAAAATGAGCAAAAAGATCAATTTAGCCCTGCAAATCCTTCCTTCAGTGCCTTCTGAGCAGGTGTATGCGGTAGTAGACGAAGCGATAGCTGTTATCCAGGCATCGGGGGTAAAGTATCGCGTATGTCCGTTTGAAACGGTTATGGAAGGAACCTATGAAGAGCTGATGGAAGTAGTACAAAAAGCGCAGGAAGTATGTTTTAAAGCCGGCGCGTCGCAGTTATTAGTGTATATAAAAATGCAGATAAAAAAAGATGCTGATGTAACCATGGAAGAAAAAACCGGTAAATATGATAGCATGTAGCTAAAGTTCTTTATCTTACCGGCCGAATAAAAGGAGAGGAATATATGCGTTACGATGCCCCACTGGATGCTAACTCAAAGATTATCACTAACCTGGTCATCATCCTTGCACTGGTTTTTTTCTGCCGACAAATAACTGATATCTCTCATGATGCCGTAAGCACCACGATGCTTTTATTCATACTGGTGCCGGTAATTTTGGTGGCCTGGTGCCTGAGCCCGCGATATTATGCTATCACGGCTACGGCTATACTTATTAAGCGGCCGTTGTTTAGCATTTCCATTGAAATGGCAGATGTGGTAAGACTGAGAAGTATTACTGAAGAGGATCTGGGCGGCAGCTCCCGCCTCCTAAATATAGGAGGGGTATTTGGTTACCTGGGTACTTATCGTTCCAGTGAGATTGGCAAGTACCAGCGCTGGTGTACCAACCGGGAAAACCTGGTGTTGATAGAATCTGACAAACAGAAATGGTTAATCAGTCCTTCTCAGGCCGATGAGTTTGTGAAGAATGTAAATAAGATCATCAACGTAGCGGCAATCTGAGTAAACAGGTATCCGCAAAAGCTATAAAACGAAGATCCCGGTAGTTCATAAACTATCGGGATCTTCGTTTTATAGCTTTTAATTTTTGGGCTTTTAGCGTATATTTAAATAACATCATTGTCAACCAAAATCTATCACCATGAAGTCATTGTACACTATGACGCTGGTGGGCACCTTATTTTTTTTCCCCCTTTTGTTGCTCGCCCAGAATCACCTTATTACAGGTAAAGTAGTTACCGCAGGCTCCCAGGATGCATTACCGGGTGTTACCGTTCACATTAAAGGAGCTGCGGCCGGAACTACCACTTTACCGGATGGTACCTTTCGCCTTAATGTGCCAGATGCCAACAGCATCCTGGTCTTTAGTTTTGTCGGCTACCTGACCCGGGAGCAGGCATTGAACGGCCGTTCTACGCTCGACATCCAGTTGCAGCCCGATACCCGCAACCTGGAGCAGGTGGTCGTAACTGCTCTCGGCATCAAAAAAGAAAAACGCGCGTTGGGATACGCCGTGCAAGATGTAGCTGGGGCTGACCTGATGCAGGCCAAACAATCCAATGTGGTCAATGCCCTGCAGGGAAAAGTTGCCGGCGTGCAAATTTCCAGCGGAGGGGGAGCTCCCGGGCAGGGTTCCCGCATCGTCATCCGGGGTATAAACTCCCTTGATCCGGGCAGGAACAACCAGCCCTTGTTTGTGGTAGATGGTATCGCCCTGGACAATGAAACGGTGGTGACCGGCACCGTATCCGGCTCAACAAGCGATCCGAATACGGAAACCCGTGGCATGAGTAACGGCGCCGCCGATTTGAATCCGGATGATATTGAAAGCGTATCTATTCTGAAAGGAGGCGCAGCCACCGCATTATATGGATTGCGCGCCGGCAATGGGGCAGTGATCATCACCACCAAATCCGGTAAAGCGGGCCGACTGCGGGTAACTTACAGCAGTACAGCGGGTTTTGACAAAGTCAGTAAAACACCAGACGTTCAAAACATCTATAGCCAGGGCAATAACGGTGTTTATGATAACCAGAGCTTCTGGCCTTCCTGGGGCCCCACAGTAGCACAGGCCCGCACACTGGACCCAACCCACCCAGCCGCTTTGTACGATAAATATAAACAAGCGTATAATACTGGCAGCCAATTCCGTAATACACTGGGTATCAGCGGCGGAACGGAAAAAGTCGTATATGCGGCATCGTTATCCCAGTTCAACCAGAATGGACTCATCCCGTTTAGTAACTATAAAAACTACTCGGCCCGGGTAAGCGGCAATGCTACGTTGAGCAACAAGTTCAAAATGGGCGTCTCCCTTAACTATATCAACTCCGGCGGTAACCGCGCCAATTTTGACCGCTATGGGGAACAACTAATCTACTGGTCGCCCCGATGGAATATGCGCGACTATATAAAAGACGACGGTACCCAGCAAACTTATGGGGCCACCGACAATCCTATTTATACGGTATATAGCAATCGATTCGAAGACAATGTAAACCGGGTTATAGGTAACCTCAATTTCAGCTATGCACCTTTTAAGTGGCTGGAAATACTTTACAGAGCCGGAGTAGATTATTCCAATAGCGGCATCCGGCATGCCGCTCCGGGGCCCAAAGGAACCGTTGGTGAGGTACCCAGTACTGATAACGAGTTTGGTTTCGTCGACGAATACACGACCAACAGGAAAGCATTGACATCTACCCTGATCCTTAATTTTAAAAATAAGATCAGTTCCAGGCTGAGTTCCGATCTCAAAGTAGGACAGGATATTTATCAAAGAAAATTAAAAAGGGTATCTACCGAGGCAGACACGCTCGATATACCTGACCTGCTGATCCTACAGAATGCCAAGAAAGTACTGACCAACCAGTATAATGAGAACTATTTCCTGATGGGCATTTTCGGCGACTGGACCCTCAACTGGGACCGATGGCTATACCTGAACCTGACCGGAAGAACAGATATCACCTCTACCTTACCTAAAGCCAACCGGGCATTTTTCTACCCATCCGCCAGTTTGTCCTATATCTTTACAGAACACCTCAAAATCCCGGAAAGCATTTTGTCGTACGGAAAACTCCGGGTTTCCTGGGCCAGGATTGGTAAAGATGCAACTCCCTATAACACGGGTTCCGGCTATATTCCACTCATCAACGGACCCATTGGAGGATCTGCCATCGGCTGGACCCGCGACGACCGCCTGGGCGATCCTAACCTGAAACCTGAGTTTACCAATACATTCGAGACAGGCGCGGAGCTGCGGTTCCTGGATAATCGTTTAGGCGTTGATGTGACCTGGTATACCTCCAAAAGCACAGACCTCCTTATTCCGTTAAAGCTGTCGAATGCCACCGGCTATGAGGATTTTTATACCAATGTGGGTTCCATCCGGAATAAAGGAATAGAGGTATCATTAAATGGTACCCTGGTCAAATCAAAGAAATTCAACTGGGAAATGCGGATCAACTATTCGTCTAACCGGAACAAAGTACTTAGCCTGGGACAGGGACTGGACGAAGTAGCCGTGGCGGAACACTTCGGATACGCCGGCTCTACCGCCACTATGAAGTACATACCAGGTTACCCGGTAGGCGCCATTTTCGGTACCAGCTATCAGCGCTATTATGGCAGCGACAAAGAAGACCCGCTGATGATCGACCACAGCAAACCCATGATCATTGGGCAAACCGGTAACAGTGCAGGCTTCCCGCTGATCAACAGTAACCAGAAATATCTCGGTAACTCTCAACCCAAATGGATAGGAAGTATCACCAATAACGTTACCTACGGTCCGTTTAGTTTGTCTGTTTTAATTGATACCCGGCAGGGCGTAAAAAAATACAACCAGCTGGCTAACTTCCTGGCGGCCTTTGGAGAATCGGCTATGACGGCCAACCGGTTCGAGCAGGTGGTATTTCCCGGCGTGCTGGCAGATGGTACAGCCAACACGCAAAAAGTATATCTGCAGCAGGCAAAAGGCCCGGATGGCCGTAACTATGGCGCAGGATACTACCGCAATGTATATCGCGGGGTAACCGAAAACTTTGTGGAAGATGCTTCCTGGGTACGTTTACGCAACGTAAGCTTTACCTACCAGTTTCCCGCAACGTTGCTCAGCGCTACTCACCTGGTTTCGGCCGCCAGCATTACGCTTACAGGAAATAATATATGGTTGCATACCAAATACACCGGCTTTGATCCGGAGTCCAGTTCCTTTAACGCCGGCAGTAATGTGGATGCTTTTGCAGGATTCACGTATCCGGCTACACGTAGTTTTCTGGCCACCCTTCAAGTTACCTTCTAAAATCTGCCACCATGAAAAGATTACACACCGTATTATTATATATAGCCCTGCCGGGGATATTAATTTCGTCCTGCAGTAAATCGTTCGATATCAACAACAACCCGAACCAGGCCACCACGCCGCCGCTGAATGGGTTGCTGGTATCTGCTACCTATCATTCGGCGATTAATGTGTACCGGGTCAGCAATATTACTTCTTACCTCGTGCAATACCTCGCGTCGCCCAATTCAGATGGCGCAACAGATACGTACCAGTCGACCGACTACAGCACCACCTGGAAACTGCTGTACGATAACATGACCGACATCCATGATCTCATTGACCAGGCAGGCAAGCAGGGCGCTGCCCGACATGTGGGCGCCGGTGAGATAATGATGGCCATTAACCTTGAAATGCTGAATGACCTCTGGGGTAGCGTACCCTATACCAGCGCGTTCAATGCCAATGTAATCCAGCCGCCCTATACAGCCGACGACAGCGTATACACCTATTGCATTGCGTTGCTGGATGACGGCATCCTGCAAATGAAAAAAACGGATACCAAATATGAGCTGGATGCAGCCAAAGACCTGCTGTTCGGTGGCAGTAACGAGGCCTGGATCAAAACGGCCTATGCGGTGAAAGCGCGTATCCTCAATCATCTTACGAAAAAAGCTACCTACAATGCGGCCGCTGTGCTGGCAGCGGTGGCCAATGCCTATACCACCAATGCCGATGATGCCCAGATGCTGCAGTTTCAATCACTTAGTCCCTGGAATGAGGCCGCAGTAAATAATATCAATAACTCGCTCGATGGATGGTTAAGCGCCCACTTCGTAGATGCCATGAATGGTAAAACTTATGGGGTGTTTGATCCCCGGTTACCCCTGATTACAGATACAACGAAATTTGGTGATTACCGGGGTACCATCAATGGCGCCGGCAGGATAGGCTCGGGTACCGACCAGGAAGAATGTTACCTGTCCGTGAACGGATTCTACTCTAAACCCGGCGCCCCTTTGCTGATAGCCACCAACGCCGAATGCCGGTTTATAGAAGCGGAGGCGGCATTCAGAAGCGGCGATAAAAAACGCGCGTACAGCGCTTATATATTAGGTATTACGGCCAACATGGACAAGGTAGGAGTGGATACGGCAAAGCGAAATGCTTACCTGCACAATCCCGCAGTGGGAGTTGGGGAAGGAGCCATCACATTGGATCTGATCCTGAAGGAGAAATATGCAGCACAGTTCCTGCATCCGGATACCTGGAATGACGCCCGTCGCTATGATTATAAATACAAGAATTTTAATTTGCCTGAAAATGCGCAACTGACCACGTTTATCAGGCGCCTGGCTTACCCCGATACAGAGAAAAGCCGCAATGGCGCTAATATGCCATCAGTAAAGTTAACGGATCATATATGGTGGGACAGCTTTTAGCCATTAGCTTTTAGTGAATGCAGCGAGCCAGCTGTAGGCCATTAGCTTTTAGCAAATGCAGTGATTAACAAGACACAATGTTCGCTGCATTTACTAAAAGCTAATAGCTAACAGCTAATGGAAAAATAAATATCCCAGTAACACCGCGCACAGCATCCCGAAGAAATCGGCGATCAGTCCCGCTGCCAGGGCATATCGTGTTAATTTGATATTGACGGAGCCAAAATAAACCGCCAGCACATAAAAGGTGGTTTCGGTAGTTCCCTGGATGATGCTGGCCAGTTTGCCTACGAAGGAATCCACTCCGTGCGTTTTCAGGATATCTACCATAAGGGCCCGGGCGCCGCCGCCGCTTAAGGGTTTCATGAAGGCTACCGGCAACGCAGGTACGAAATCGGTGTTAACGCCTATCCAGGCGAAAAAGAGGCCGATGCCATTGGTAATATAATCCAGACAGCCGGTAGTACGGAATACGCTGATAGCTACCAGCATACCTACCAGGTAAGGAATAATTCTTACAGAAACCTGGAATCCCTCTTTAGCGCCTTCAATAAAGGCGTCGTATACATTTATCTTTTTTACCATACCAGCTACCAGGAAGATAATTATAATGGCAAAGATGACTGCACCGCCGAGAGAGGCCGTTTTCGGTCCTATTTCTGCCGGAGGCAAACTGCTTACCCAAAACCATAACGCCGCCATGATACCGGCAAAGAGTAACAGGAAAATTAACACCGGTAATTTAAACAGGTTGATTTTCTGGAAGATGGATACCGTAAACATCCCCATAATAAACGCCATAAAAGTCGAGATGAGGGTAGGGATGAAGATATCCGCCGGGTTAGCCGCGCCTGCCGCCAGCCGGATGGCGATCACCGAGGTAGGGATCAGCACTACGCCCGCTGTATTCAGCACCAGGAACATAATCTGCGGATTGCTGGCCTCTTCAGGCTTAGGATTGATCTCCTGCAGCTCTTTCATGGCTTTGAGCCCCATGGGAGTGGCGGCATTGTCCAACCCCAGCATGGTAGCCGAAAAGTTCATCATCATCGACCCCATGGCCGGATGGCCTTTGGGCACGTCTGGAAATAATTTGGAGAAAAAAGGGTTTACCAGCCTGGAAAAGCGGTTGATCATGCCGGCCACCTCGCCGATACGCATGATTCCCAGCCACAAGGTCATGATCCCGGCCAGTCCCAGAGAGATCTCCGCACCGGTTTTGGCACTGGAAAACATGCCGTTCATGATCTCCCCGAAAATAGAGGCGTCATGTAAAACTACCGACTTGAAAACTGCTACAACAAATGCAATAAGGAAAAATCCCAGCCATACGTAGTTTAATGCCATTAGATTATTGGTTTATTCAATCAACAAATAAACTAAAATAAACCTATCTTTGCGCAAATTTTAAAAAATGGCTTTGCAAGTTGGAATTGTAGGATTGCCGAATGTAGGAAAATCGACTTTATTTAATGCGGTGAGCAACAGCGCTAAGGCGCAGGCCAGCAACTACCGCTTCTGTACTATAGAACCCAACGTGGGACAGGTAGACGTGCCCGACGAACGCATGTATAAACTGGAAGAGCTGGTAAAACCGGAACGCGTGGTGCCTACAACCATAGAGTTCGTGGATATTGCCGGCCTGGTAAAAGGCGCCAGTAAAGGAGAGGGGCTTGGAAATAAATTCCTGGCCAATATCCGCGAGGTAGATGCCATCGTACACGTGATCCGTTGCTTCGAAGATGAAAACATTCTTCGTGAGGAAGGAGACATCAACCCCGTAAGCGATAAGGAAATCATTGATACCGAGTTGCAGTTGAAAGATCTCGACAGCGTGGAGCGTAAAGTAGCCCGCACCGAGAAAATGGCGAAAACCGGTGGAGATCCGAAAGCAAAAGTAGAATTTGAAATACTGAAAAGATGCCAGGAACACCTGGAGAAAGGTCGCAACATCCGCGAACTGGCCCTCAGTAAAGAAGAACGCGTGGCGATCGCCGACCTGTTCCTCCTTACTGAAAAACCTGTTTTGTACGTGGCAAACGTGGATGAAGCATCGCTCCATACCGGCAACAAATACTCTGAAGCCCTCAGGGAAGCGGTAAAGGCAGAACATGCTACCGTTATCGTGATGAACAATACCATTGAGGCGCAGATCTCTGAAATGGAAGATCCGGCAGACAAGGAACTGTTCCTTGGCGAATACGGTTTAACAGAACCGGGTTTGAACCGCCTGATCCGCTCTGCCTACGGTTTGCTGGAACTGATTACCTACTTCACTGCCGGTGTGCAGGAAGTACGCGCCTGGACTATCCACAAAGGCTGGAAAGCGCCGCAGGCCGCCAGCGTTATCCACACGGATTTTGAAAAAGGATTTATCAAGGCAGAAGTAATCGCCTATGATGACTATGTGAAATATGGCTCCGAAGCAAGCGCCCGTGATAACGGCCGGTTGCGTATTGAAGGAAAAGAATATGTGGTTGCGGACGGAGATGTGATGCACTTCCGCTTCAACGTTTAAGATACTTCATGAAAATATCCGTGAAGGTTACAACACTCGACGGGCCGGATTTACTCCGGCCCGTCACTATTTCTAGCAAAACGCCGAAATCTATTGTAGCGAATTTTGTCTTACCCAGGATTAAACTGATTTAGGTGATTTTATGATTTTTTCTTTTTTGATTTTAAAAGAAATCAGGTAATCACCTAAATCAGTTTAATCCTGGGTAAGACAAAATTCGCCGCAATAGTTTTCGGCTTTTTATTTTGTAATTCTTTTATTAGCTTAGCCAACTATTTTATTTAATGTTAGCTCATGCGAATTGTCAGGAACGTAAAGCTCTTTTTCCGGGAAGGAAACTCGGATAAGACCTATGAAATTGACCTTTGTGAAGTTGGCCCGGAACAGTACCTTGTTAATTTTCGATACGGAAAACGCTTTGGAACCCTGAAAGACGGAACCAAAACAGTAAGCCCCGTAGCGCTTTCCGCCGCCACCACTATTTTCGATGCCCTCGAAAAGGAGAAACGAAGCAAAGGCTATCTGGGAGAACAGGAAGCTGCCCAGGATCTGGCATTTGTACCGGTAGATACTACCCAGGTAACAGATGTTAAACACCGCGCCATTTTAAGACGACTGCAGGATGCTGTAGAGGGAAAATCGACCTATAAAACCCACTGGAAAACTTCGCGCGTTATCTGGAAGGCCGGAGAATTGAAAATAAAGGAAGCCGTACCTTACCTGATCAAGCTGGTAGAAAAAGGAGATGCCCTACAACGGTATGCCGCGCTGTGGGCATTGGCAAAATGCGGCGATGCGGCTGCGATCCCCGTACTCCGCTCTTATGCCGATAACGGTTCCTGGCCGCTCAATATCCGCATGCTCGCCGCCAACGGCCTGCTGCTGGTATTGCCACCGGAAGAACGCGCCGCACATATTCTTTCCCATCAGCAACGGCTGCCTGAAGTTTTTCAAACCGCTATTGCCAATAATTCCATTCCTGAACTTTTCAGGTTACTGGAAGAACGTGTACTTAACCAGGAACAACTGAATTATCCATTGCTGGAAGATTTGTTCATCGTGTCTTTTGAAAATGTAACCGCAAGACAGGCAATAGGGGCGCTGTTTCACAGGATGCCATTACGGCCTTCCTACTTCCAGCATATAAGGCATATTTTCAAACAGGCCGAATTACGGGATGAACAGGGCACCGTGGCTATTTTTGCGGCGCGCTTTGAAAGGGAACCATACATGTTTAAGAACCCCGGTACGCTGACGGACTATGATGGCGATAAATATGTTCCGGAATCTTTTGTAAAGGAACTGGAGAGCTCTTTCCAGGCCGACAAAGAGCTCCGTAAACCTACCAGCAAACTGGCTTTTTCAGACAGAACGCGTGGTTATCTCCATCGTCGCGTGTTGCGTAACCTGCAACAGTTTGGTGCATCTGTCGATGCCCAGTATGTGCGCCTGGCTACTGCATTGCTGCTTCAGTATGAAGAGAGCAGGGATGCCACCGCCGAATACCAGACCCGCGACTATGGCTATGTAAACGGCCGCTATGTAACAATTTATAAACAATACCCCGCCAATTCACGCGCGGTATATCTTAATTATATTCTCCGTGGCAATGCCGCCAACCTGTTGCTGCTACCCAATAAAAGGGAGTGGATATTTAAAGAGGAGGAGGCAGCATCGTCAGCGAAAAATAAGCCGGTCCTGAAAGGAAATCCTGATGCCGCAAAAGATAACAACAAGGATAACCTGCTCAGGAAATTATTCGGCTGGCTGGGTGGTGATAAAAATCTCACTACTGCCGCCGTACCACCGGAATACGAACCACCAACAGCGGCGGCCCCTCCGGTCAGCGATGTACCGTATCTGCACCTGTGGCAGCAACTGCCCCAGGCATTTGTACAATTGCTGATATCAGCACGCATGGAAGTGGTACATATTTTTGCAATGGAGCAGTTAAAAGCGCATCCCGATTATAACAGCCTGAAAGAAAAGATGGATGAAAACGTGATTGCCGGTTTGTTGGCCAATCCGTTCAGCATTCCTTCCATGTTCGGGCTGGAGCTGGCGAAAGAGCGGTACAACCCCGCAAATCCATCGCTTCGTTTGTTGTATGTACTGGTTATGAGCCCGCTGGAATTGGCCAGGATACAGGGATTGCAATGGATCAGTGAGAGTCAGGATATTTGTTTTGCGGACATGGATTTCGTCATGCAGCTGATCTTTTCTCCCTACCAGGAAGTACGCAACTTTGTGCGTAAACAACTGAATGCCGGTTACCTGCCAACAGCGAAGGCGCGCGTGCTTTGCGCTAAAGCATTAAAATCTTTACTGGCGCTGACTACCGCTACTGATGCAGGTAACAATAACCTGAACGATGGTTGCAGTATCCTGGAATTGTACTGCCGTGAAACACTAACGGAAACGGGTATACCAGCCATAGAAGAACTGCTGAAAAGCCCGGTGGCTGCCTGTCACGCGTTTGCTGCAAGATTACTGCTGCTCAAACGGGGCCATTTTGACTACACTGAAATCTCCGATGAACTGCTGCAAAGCCTGCTGGAAAATCCTTTCCAACCGGTAAGGGCAGCAGGGGTGGATGTACTGGGGGCAATGGGAGCGGAAGCTTTATTAAAAAGACCGGAACTGTTACTCCATATTATATTAAATACGTACACGGATGTACGAAATGCGGTTCGTCCGCTGATCAGTCAGCTGGTGAAGCAGGATAGCCGCCTGGCTGTTTATCTCGTTAATGAACTGGTGCCCCGCCTGATGCGTAAGGAAACCATGGAAGGGATGCATGCGGATATCGCCACATTGCTCAGTAACGAATTGGTAGATTATTTACAGGATGTAGATACTGCCACCGCCCTGCGTTTACTTTACTCCAATTACAGGTCTGCACAGGAATTTGGTCTTGTGGTGCTGAATAAATACATCCCTGCGTCAGCATTGTCGCTGAAACAGGTGATTGCTACCGGTAGCCACGAGCTGCTGAGTGCAAGGGAATGGTGCTGGGCCTTCTTCTATAAAAATGTAGAGCGTATCCGTTATGAGCGCGATGCTGCTATTGGCTTACTGGATGCAAAGTGGGATGATACCCGTCATCAGGCGATGGAATTTTTCCGGACACAGTTTGGTGAAAATGACTGGTCGCCGGAAACGCTGGTAGCAGTAGCAGATAGCGTGCGTCTTGATATACAGGCTTTTGGCCGGGAGTTGCTGATGCGCTTTTTCCGTGCAGAAGATGGTGTTACCTATCTGCTGAAGCTAAGCCAACACCCCAGTGAAAGTATGCAGCTGTTTGCCACCAACTACCTGGAGCGTTACGCAACCGGCAATCTTGATTATCTGCAGCAACTGGAATCCTATTTCCGCGTGGTACTCAGCCGGGTGAACAAAGCACGTGTTGCCAAAGAGCGGATCTTCGCGTTCCTGGAAAAGGAAGCGCTGATGTCGCCGGAGGCAGCTGCTTATATCGGGCATATTATTGCTCATATTTCAGCCACTGTAGCCATTGGAGATAAAGCCCGCTGTATTGATATCATGCGGAAAATACAGCAGTTGTATACTGTTGACCTGCCGATACAATTAGTGCCAACAGAGACAAGAGTATCTTAAACAGTAATCCATTTTATGTTATTCAACTACAGATATAGCGGTAACTCCCAGGTGTATAGCAATGCCACTTCAGCGGGCATTTCGTTTGCGCCGGATACCCGCCGTGACCCGACTTTTTTTGTAGGGAAGCTGCATAAAAAAATAGCTTTCCGCGAAGCCATATCTGCGCTACATGACGTAGTGGTGTCTGACCTGCGCTTCAAACCCAAAGACAAAACTGCTTACAAGGAATGGGCTGCCCAGCAGGAAAGCATCTGGCTGGCAGAATTCATGAACAACTATGATGAAAAAGCAGCCGATCAGCGGATAGAAGGACTGAGAGCAGAACTGCATGATGTGATGGCGGAAAAAGACCGCGTGATGGCGCCGTTTTACAAAGCCCGCAAGCAATATTTCGATTTTTTATACCAGAAAGACCGGGATGCCTGGTTTGTGCTGGACCCCGTGATCAGCGTGCATCCGGACGAGTTGTTCTTTGAATGTTTCAGCCAGGATGAATCTACCTACGGGAAACTGAGTGCCAACTATAATGTATTCAAAGAGGTGAACGAGTTTGAGTGCGGTACCACTAACATTGATTATTCTGCCGCATTGTATAATGAGTTCCAGAAGATCCGGGACTATAAGGAAACAGATTTTAAGATTGATCCGGGTGGCTTCCAGGTGCAGACTTCGCAGGAGGAATTGTATCATGAAGTAAAGATCGATTTGCCGGATAGCTGGGTGAGAGGGTTTTTACAGGTTAGCTCCGCGATGACCTTGCCTACCGCTTCTTTTGACCTGCATCCTATGGATGTTTATAATTTCTGTTCCTGGTTGCGGCGCTTTAAAGAGAAGAATGGTCCCCGTTCCATCCGCTTTATACTGGAGCCTGGAAAACCCGTGCGTGCAGTGTTTGAGCCATGGAACCATGAAATCGTATGTGCGAGATCGTTATACACCGGTCCGCAGCGCAGGGAGATCCGGATATGGGGGAGAAGAAGGATGCTGATACTGGAAAGACTCATCCCTATTGCCCGCAAATTTACGGTCCACCTTACCGGGAATGGACTACCATCTTTCTATGTGGCCGACCTGGGAGACATGCAATTCACATTGGGTCTCAGCGGATGGACAGCCAACGATTGGTCGCGTGCAGGGCAGTTTGATCTGATGGCGCCAAGGGCGGAAGTAGATGATGCGGCTAAGCTGAAAGTGTTTGCAGATCTGAAAACCAGGTGGATGGCGAAGCCGGAAACGATTGTTGCCGCCACCGGTTTGGATAAGGCCACCGTATTGGGTGCGCTGGGAATTTATACACAGGCAGGCAAGGTTATCTATGATTTACACACAGGGTTTTACCGGTTGCGGGAGTTGAGTCGTGAACCATTGCCATTGGAGGAATTGCGTTTTTCCAACCCGGAAGAAGCTGCTGCCAACAAACTGGTGACCGCAGAAAGAGTGAAGGAAATAACAGCTAAAGATATTCCGGGTGTGGGTACGCAACTTAAAGCAAATGTGCAGGGAGCACAGCGTGTATACCATCCCGTTATTACCATTGATGCTGATGAGAGATTGAGCGAAGCACATTGTGATTGCAATTTTTATGGAACGAATAAGTTATACAAAGGGCCCTGCGAACATATGCTGGCACTGCGTATCGCACATTCGCAGCATAAAGTGCTGAAATAATTTTTAGGGAGATAATTTATTTTCCGGAATTATTTTCTATCTTGCTGACTCGTTAATAACAAAGATCTTTGTAAAGAGGAATTGATTGCACTTGCGCCCGAAAAGGGACGAATGATGTTTCGTCATTCAGGTATTTTGACTATACATGCTTCACTAAATGCAATCTTTACTTTGGGAGGGGCCTACCATACGCATATTTCCGGTAGCAGCCCCGGGGGCTGAAATAATGCGTATGGTAGGCCCCTCCCTGGAGTTGATTGATTTAGTCAATGGTTCGCACGAAGGCCTTTCCTCTTTACAGAATTTTGTTATCCTCCCGCTCAGCAAGGCAGCACAGCCGAACACTTTCGCACCATCTTATTTTAAATGTAGCTATTAGGTATTTATCAACGGGCATTATTGTTTGCAGGTGATAAATAGCCAAATAAGAAAATGAATAAATACCAAAATATTTATCATGTCTTTAACCCGTCAACAGCTGTACGATCAAATACGTGCATCCTCTAAAGAGGAATATATATTGGAAGAAATGACGCGCCTGGGGTTCTGGCCAAAAACTGTTGGACAACCCACCCCGGCAGTAACCCTTATTCGTAAGGAAGGAGAGCTGCGCCGTAGCCTGAATGAACTGATCGCGGAAAAGCAACGGTACCGCAATAAAAGAGCGATGCTGGAAGACATGCGGAAAGCACGCATGGCAAAGGCGAAACTGAAAAGAGCCGAAACAAAAAAACGCCGGGAGGAAGAAAGAGTAAAACGCGCAACAGAATGGGCAGCAGAGAAAAACCTGCACATCGTTTATCTCGGCGAAGGCGTATCAGCAGGATTGAATAAAGTAAATCCTGATACCGCACAACTGGAAAAATTCGGCTTACCGGTGTGGGCTGATGCCATTGCACTAGCCAATGCGATGGGTATTACCATTGGTAAGCTGCGCTACTTATCATTTAATCGTAAAGTAGGTCATCATACCCATTATCAACGTTTCCTGGTGCCCAAAAAATCGGGAGGCACCCGCGTTATTTCAGCACCCATGCCGCAGTTAAAAGCAGCACAGCACTGGATACTGGAAAACATCCTCTATAAAATAAAGAACAACGAAGCCGCTCATGGCTTTGTACCGGGTAAGTCTATTGTTACCAATGCAGCGCCGCATATCGGACAGGACATTGTTATTAATATCGATCTCCGTGACTTCTTTCCATCGATCGAATACAAACGGGTGAAGGGACTATTCTGTAAACTGGGCTATGCAGAGCAGGTAGCCACCATCCTGGCGCTGATCTGTACAGAACCGGATGTAGATGAACTCATGCTCGACGGCCGCAAATACTATGTGGCCAAAACAGCACGTCATCTTCCACAGGGTGCACCTACCAGCCCCGCTATCACGAACCTGATCTGTTATAAGCTGGATCGCCGTTTCGGCGGACTTGCGGCAAAATACGGTTACGCCTATACGCGATATGCAGATGATATGACATTTTCGGCTAAAGGACCTGCTGCCGGCAAAGCAGGGCAGCTGCTTCGGGCGGTAAAAATGTTTGTAAAAGAGGAGGGATTTACGATTCACCCCGACAAGCTGAAGATCATGCGCCGTGGCGACAAGCGGGAGGTAACCGGCATCGTGGTTAATGAAAAACTGAGCCTCGACCGTACCACACTGCGTAAATTCCGCGCGCTGCTTCACCAGGTAGGGCAAACCGGTTTGTCCAATAAAACATGGGGCAAAGGCAAAAATATTATCAGCAGCATGGAAGGCTATGCCAACTTTGTATATATGGTGAAACCGGAGCTGGGAGCAAAGCTGAAAGCTACGCTGGCAGCTTTGTTACAACGGGCCGATATTAAAGCGGAAGCCAGGAGTATCTGGACCGGAGAGGCGTTACCGCAAAAGGAAAATAACGTAGTTATCTCCGGAAATGCTGATACAATAAATACACCAACAGCAACAAATGGTAGTGGCGTAGGAACGGCTTCGGCGGCTCCGGGAAATGCAACTACTGATAAACCCACCGCTACTGATAAACCCTGGTGGGACGTGTTGTAAAGTATGATTTGAGCATAGAAAAAGGCCCTGCGTATTTGTCTTCCAAAAAATGATTAAGAAGACAGCCACGCAGGGCCTTTTGTATTTTTTGAGCAGATACCCGGTAACTGCTGTTACCCGCGGGCATCAAACCATTAACTGACCGCTGTTACAGGTTGTATCCCAGGGAAATATAGTATTGTGATCCCACAGTTGGGTTACCCCATGATTGGATATATTTTTTGTTCAGTAAATTCACCGCGCCCAGTTTTACAGTTGTTTTTGCCTTCGGGAAAAATTTGCTGACCATAGCATCCAATGTGCCAAATGCAGGTATCTCACTTAATGCGGCTACATTCACATTCGGTCCAACAAAGGAAGACTGCCACACAAAAGATTGTTGCCACTTCCATAAGAAGTTGAAAGCAAAATTTGAATTAGCAATGTTGCGGTTACCAAAATTCAGGCTGTAACGAACTTTTGGCGTGTTATACATGACGAGGAAAGTCCCCAGGTCTTTGGCGTTATTCAGCTCATTATAAGACACATTACCACCTGCGGTGAAGTTAAGCGGTAAGCTGTAATCCAATCCGATTGCCCATCCCCATGATTTCACTGTTTGCTGTGCGCTTACAGGTACAGAGAAAACATTGCGGGTAGTGGCGCCAGTAGGTTGTATCAGCACCTGGATACCGTTCATGTTTTTGAAATCATTTTTATAGATATAGGCATCGATCAACAGTTTTCTGGCCACCAATGCCTTGTATCCGACTTCGTACGCCTGTATCCGTTCAGGCAGGAATTCGCTGAAAGTATATTGCTTGGGAGCGCCGGCCTGTACAGATTGTAAGGAATACAGCGGACCTTTATCCAAACCGTAACGTTCGCGGAGGAAAGGCAAGCCGCCGATCAGGTGCGCCTGTGGCGTTACGAGGTCAATGTATTGATCCTGGTTATGCGGAATACGGAAACCTGTCTGATAGGAAACGCGGATGTTCTGTGTTTCGAGGAAAGTATATACAGCAGATATGCGTGGGCTGAACTGTCCTTTAAAGTTCATGTTTTTATCATAACGTACGGAGCCGGTTAATTTGAGGTGGTCGTTGATCAGCCTTTTCATGATCTGTACATAACCGCCATATTCGTTGATCCGGAACTCTTTGCCATTATCATCCAGCGCAAACAAAGTCTTTTCAGAATTCAGCGCATAGCGACGGTAGTTACCACCTACAAGGATTTCCGCGAAGTGTACCAGGTTGTGAAAATTGTACATAAACTCTGCCTGGTACAAGTTAGTTTTATCAGTGAATTTGGCGCCTACACCGCTGGCATCGCCAGGGATGGCTTTATTCTTTACTTTATCGGCGGCGGCATCAAATTCAGGTGTGCCGGGAAGAAGACGGCCTTTGTCGGCTGCGGCTCTGGCTGCGCTGTTGTAGGTGCCACGTTTACCATCTAAAGCGGCCTGGGCTGCTGCCAGTGCGGCTGCCGGAGTAGCTCCTCCCTGTAAGGCGGCGCCATAGGCCTGTGCAAAGTTGGTGATGGAAGCGCCTGCGTAGGTGCCGAAATACTCACCATACCATTGCTGGCTGCTTTTCCAGGCTTCATTGATACCGGCGGCCAGGGTACCTGCGGCATAGCTATCACCGGATCTTTCCTGGGTAGTATAGAGTCTTACATAGAAATCGGGGCTTTTCAGTTCCACTTTATACTGCGCCATGTTGAAGTTCTTCAGGGAATAGCGGTCCGCCCCGGTATACACGGTAGTACCGGCGCCATAGCTACCCTGGATCAGCGCTTCCAGGTTTTCAGTGATCTTGTAGTGGAGAGCGCCATTCAGTTTCAGGTTTTTGGTGGTATAGTCTACAACGTCAGCTTCGTTATAACCGGTGCGTGTAACGTTGCTGCTGCCGGCACCGGGAATAGCGGCGTTGAGGATCTGCTGCGGGGTTACTGAACCGCCAAACAGGCCTGAAACCTGTGCCAGCTGAGTAGCCAGCGGCGAACCAGGGGTGGCTGCCTGTGCTGCCAGGGTATTATACATGTTAACGGTGTTCTCATCTCCATAGATATTTACACCATTATATCCTTCATTATTGGCGCGGGTGCCATCCTGCAGCGTGTGTCCGTTAGCGAGACTCTGATCGCGGTGATCATAAGCCTGCCAGTCTTTCGCCTGGAGGTAACCCACATTTAATTTAAACGCTACTTTGTTGCTGAATGCATGCGCATAACGTACCGATACATCATAGAAGCCGGTGGTAGCCGAGGTTCGGCCATTGTCGTTGAGGAAGCCGGTTTTTACCTGTGCGCTCAAACCCTGGTATTGGAAAGGGTTTTTGCTGGTCATCAGCACAATACCATTAAGCGCATTAGGGCCATAGAGGGCGGAAGCGGCGCCCGGAATCAACTCCACGTTGTCCAGGTCCAGCTCAGGAATACCCACCATGTTACCTACCGCGAAATTGAGACCAGGGGCCTGGTTGTCCATACCATCATTCAGTTGCAACACGCGGGTATTACCATTGCTGTTGAAGCCGCGGGTATTCACTGATTTAAAGGTGAGACTTTGTGTGCTCATTTCCACTCCCTTCAGGTTGCCGATGGCATCATAAAAAGAAGCGGCGGGAGAAGCCTTCAATGTGCGGGCATCGATTTTTTCGATAGACACCGGTGATTGCAGAATGCTTTCCTGAACGCGGCTAGCTGCTACTACGAATTCCTGGCCAAGGATTTCTGTTGTAGTGAGTGTTACATCCACGCGGCTATCTGCCGAAGTGATTTCTTTCTCTTCCGTTTTGTACCCTATATAGGAAAAGACAAGGGTAAAGGGAAAGGTATGGGTGGTTTTCAGGGAAAAGGTACCTGCGCTGCCGGTAATAGTACCTGCAGCAGCTCCTTTGACGCTGACGGTAACTCCCGGCATGGCGTTGCCAGTGCCTTGGTCATGAACAATCCCATTAATAGTGGTGGAAGTTTGTGCTGAAATTACCTGTACAAGGGATAATAAAAGCAACAGTAGGCCCCCAAAGGCTTTGATTAGGATATTTTTCATACACAGTTGAGGTTTAATGGGTTTAGATTTGGTCAATTTAAATATAACGAAAAAAACTTGTTTTGGAGGTTCCAGGCAAACCGGGAACAAAAAAAAATGCAGCGGAGTATACCGCTGCATTTCTTAATGATCTATGTCGCTGAAAAACAATGCTTATTTAGTCCATCCATTCCCGAAGGATCTGGCCTATTTTTTCAAATTCTATAAGGAAACCATCATGCCCATACGAAGAGTCTATTTCATGATAAGTTGCATGAGGGAGGTGGGCTGCCATGAACTGCTGTTCCTCCGGCGGGCATAAAATATCGCTGCTGATGCCAATCAGCAGTGCTGGCTGCTGAATATGTGAAAGTGTAGCCGTAATATTTTCATGACGCCCCCGCGCAATATTGTGGCTGTCCATCGCTTTGGTGAGGAGCCAGTAAGTTTGGGCGTTGAAGCGTTTTACCAGTTTATCGCCCTGGTAGTTGATATAGGAAGAAGCCCGGAAGTGATCTGTCTTTTCCTTGTCCTCATCCGACTGCGCCCTTACAAAGGTTTGATAGTTGCGATAGGTAAGCATACCAATAGCCCTTGCCGCTTTGAGCCCTTTGGAACCTGCGCTGTGGCAGTTTTCCTGCCAGCTGCTGTCGGCCTCTATGGCCAGCCGCTGCGCCGTGTGGATGGCAATGCCCCAGGCGCTTTCGGCAGCGCCTGTACATAACAGGAACAAACGCGCGATGGTACCCGGTTCTGTAAGCGCCCATTCCAGGGCCTGGTAGCCGCCCATAGAGCCGCCAATCAGTAATTGAATGCGGGGTATGCGGAGGTGTTGTCTTAACAGCACATGCGCCTGCACCATATCACGGATGGTAACGGCAGGAAAGCTTTGGTACCAGGGGCTTCCGGTTTCAGGGTTCGTAGTATGCGGACCACTGCTGCCATAGCAGGAGCCGATAATATTTGCACATACAATAAAATGCCGGGCCGGATCTATTGCCCTGCCTGCGCCTACGAGGCCGGTCCACCAGTCAGCTACATCGCTGTTTGCCGTTAAGGCATGACATACCCATATCACGTTACTGCCATCCTCATTCATGGTTCCATACGTATGATACGCGATATGTAATTCGGGTAATACCTCGCCGGACTCTAACCGGAATGCTGCTTTACTGTGAAATACCTTTGCCGACAATGCTTCTTTGAATTTGCGCAAAACTAGTGAAAATTACGAATTACGGATTACGAATTACGGGACGACGCAGAAGACAACCGCTTATATCTCCTCTTATATCTGGTAATTCGTAATTCGTAATTCATAATTCTTTTATTTTATCTTTGTTGCAGAAACTCAATAATCATGAAGATAGCATTACAAAGAGTAGATGACGGATTTAATATGGAGGCAGTAGATGAAGGCGGCCACAAAGTACTGATGGACTCATCTTTGGAGAATGGCGGTAAAAATAACGGGGTAAGACCTATGCAGATGGTGATCATGGGCCTCGGCGGTTGTTCTGCCATAGACGTAATGATGATCCTGAAAAAACAGCGCCAGGAAGTAACCGATTTCCGTATCGAAATTGAAGCAGAAAGGGAAAAAGGAAAAGAACCATCTCTCTGGGAATCTGCCCACCTGGTTTTTCATTTCGCCGGTAACATCGATCCCGACAAAGCTGCGCGTGCTGTTGAGTTGTCTATGAACAAATACTGTTCTGTAGCAGAAACCCTGCGTCAGGGAAAAACAAAACTGACCTGGGAAGTGAAACTGAACGCATAACTGCTGTAATTCCATATCCATGAACAAAGACAGAAATCAATACCAACCGGATACCAATGCTGTAAGAATTCAAATACCCAGAACTGATCAGATGGAACACGCTTCACCGATGTTCCTTACTTCCAGTTTTTGTTTTGATAATGCAGAAGAGATGCGCGCCACATTCGCCGATGAAACTGACTTTAATATCTATAGCCGTTTCAGCAATCCGAATGTGGACGAATTTGTGCAAAAGATGTGTGCCCTGGAGGGGGGCGAAGCCGGTTATGCAACCGCTTCCGGTATGAGCGCTATTTTCGCTGGTTTTATGGCCCTGCTCAAAGCAGGCGATCATTTGCTGTCTGCCCGCTCTATCTTTGGATCTACCCATACTGTGATTACGAAGTTCCTGCCTAAATGGGGCATTGAAACTTCCTATTTCGATATGACTGATACAGCTGGTATCGAAGCCATGATCAAGCCCAACACCCGGATGATTTTTGTGGAAACACCTTCCAATCCCGGGCTTGAAATCATTGACCTGGAGCTGTTGGCAAACATCGCCAACAAACATAACATTATCCTGAACGTTGACAACTGCTTTGCTACGCCTGTATTACAGCGTCCCATAGCCGCCGGCGCGCACCTGGTAACCCATTCGGCTACCAAGTGGATCGACGGGCAGGGACGTGTACTCGGTGGCGTGGTGGTAGGTAAGAAGGAACTCATTAAAGAGATCCATACTTTTTGCAGAAGCACAGGTCCGGCGATGTCGCCATTTAACGCCTGGGTACTGAGCAAAAGCCTGGAAACCCTGTATGTGAGAATGGAGCGTCATTCGGAAAGTGCCTTCAAATTGGCCCAGGCATTGGAAACAAACCCGCACCTGTTGTCGGTAAAATATCCTTTCCTTCCAAGTCACCCGCAATATGATATTGCCAAAAAACAAATGAGCGGTGGCGGCGGGATTGTCTGCTTCGAACTGAAAGGCGGACTGCAACAGGGAGTTAAGTTCCTGGATGCGCTGCAGCTGTTGTCACTCACCGCTAACCTGGGCGACAGCCGAAGCATTGCTTCTCATCCGGCCAGCACTACCCATGCGAAACTGAGTGAAGAAGAAAGAGCGATCGCCGGTATCACACCCGGTTTGATACGTATTTCAGTAGGACTGGAGAATATTAAGGATATCCTGGAAGATATAGAACAGGCACTGGAAAAGAGTAAATAAAAATAAAAGCGGAGCTGACCGGGAAGGCAACCGGGAATACCCACCGGGCATCACTTTTGGTCAGCTCCTCCGTATACCTGCACCTGTTGCGCCTCCGCAAACAGGTGAATGAATATCCCGACGTACTGGCATATGAATAGAGCGCCCCAATTAATGAATCAGCCCCTTGAAAAATAACTAACAGTTTCACTGCTTCTAATTGTTTGATAGAAATCCCCGCTATGAGAAAGATATTATTCCTGCTTTTACTGATGAGCGCCCGGCCACTGTATACCACAGGGCAAAGCAATTATGATCACAAGATTATAGCAATATTGCCTTTCAGAGCAATGTTTGCTGAATACCGTAACCTGACTGACAGTAGCAAGGAGGCATTCCGCTCGCTTGAAATAAAGTATGGTATGCAGTTGCAGGAGGAGCTGTATAAAATGGTCACTAAGGACACTAGTCGGTTACTGGTGGAGGTACAGAGCTGGAAGGTGACGGATAGCTTGTTGAAGAGCCGGGGGGTAGACTTCTTAAAGATACCATATCTCGATTTAGCAGCTATCGCAAAATTATTAAAAGTCGATGCCTGTCTTGTAACCACCATGGCCCGTACCTGGCCAGTAGGGAACAGAAAGTCTGGTGGGGTAGGGGGCTCGCCAATAGCTGCGGCCATATCAGCGATTACTATGGCCTCAGCTTCTGAAGCAGGTACTAACCTGCGTACAAAAAATAACAAAATTTTCTTCTTCCAGTTGGTAGATGGAAGATCTGGAGACGCGGTATGGACTTTCACGGACGAGGTAACATCAAATCAGCTGCTATTAGGTAAAGAAGGGCTTCTGATTTCTCCCGACCTTTTCAAACGATTCAAAAAACGCTTCGTTTACTGCGACTAACCTTCTGTTTCTTTAAACTTTTCTACTTATATTAGAATAATGAAATCCTTCGCGCATTTTCTCCTGATCCTCATTGTGGCTTATGTAGCCGGTATGGTATTGCCATGGTGGAGTGTGGCACTCGTTGCTTTCCTCGTTACCCTGCTGATGCCGCTATCTCCCGGAAAATCCTTTTTCAGCGCCTTCCTCAGCATATTTGTATTGTGGATGATCCTGGCATTCTATATGGATGTAAGAAATGATCACCTGCTGGCGAATCGTATGAGTGAGATGATCCTCAAAGTGAGAAGCGCACCGCTGATGGGAGTAGTGAGTGGTGTACTCGGAGGATTGGTAGCTGGTTTTGCCGCAAGTACTGCCGCCTTCCTCAGAGCGGTAAAAAGCACGGATAAAAAACCAGCCTGATAGCTTATCATGGCTGTTAAAATTCTGATAAAACAGTTTGCCGGATAGGCTGGTAAATTGTTCGCCGTTACATTTGGGAATATGATCAAATATCTGTCTGCCCTGTTTTGCATATTCATTTCCGTCTATTGCCAGGCCAATGTGATCAGAGGTCGTGTAACAGACGAAAAAGATAACCCGCTTCCCTTCGCTACCATATTTATTAAAGGTACCACTACCGGTACTACCACCAACGCCGCCGGGCAATACCACCTGGAACTGGCACCCGGTCAATACACGGTGGTATGCCAGTACATCGGTTTCCGCAGAACGGAATTGCCGGTTAACGTCAACGCAGCTACGCAAACACTGGATTTCCGTTTGCTGCCGGTGAATATGCAGATAAAGGAAGTAGTGGTGAAAGCGGGTGGGGAAGACCCCGCCTATGCCATCATCCGGCAGGCCATTAAGAAACGGCATTTCTACCAGGAGCAGGTAAAGGAATATACCTGTATGTCCTATATCAAGGGCACCATCGGGATGAAAAATGTGCCGGGAAGGTTCTTCGGACAGAAGGTAGATAAGGCAGATATGGGTGTTGACAGCACCGGTAAAGGCATGATATTTCTCTCGGAATCATTGACCAAAATATCTGCCCGGCTGCCGGATAAAATAAAGCTGGAGGTAATTTCCTCCCGCAAAAGCGGTGGCGGATTTGGACTGAGCTTTCCGGCCATTATCAGCTTTTATGATAACAACGTATCGGCTGTTATCACCCAAATGGGCCCCCGTGGCTATATTTCACCAATTGCCGAAAATGCGCTGGCTTATTATAAGTATCGACTGGAAGGAGAATTTGTGGAAGATGGTAAAACGGTGAACAAAATTAAAGTGATACCACGCCGCAAACAGGAACCCCTGTTTTCAGGATATATTTTTATCACCGATGGCGACTGGCGCATTCATAGCGCCGACCTGTTGCTGACCAGCGAATACCAATTAGAGCTTATGGATTCACTGGAGATCAGGCAAACACATGTGCCGGTAACCGGCGATGTATGGCGGGTAAAGGACCAGGTGATGCAGATCTCCTTTAATAAATTCGGTTTCCGCATGGGAGGTAGCTTTGTAAATGTTTATTCAGATTATGATGTATATCCCAATTTTCCGCAGAAATTTTTTGACAACATCTTCCTGAAATATGATACCGCTTACGATAAGCAGCAACATGTTTATTGGGACAGTGTTCGCCCGGTGCCGCTGGAACCGGATGAGGTAAAGGACTATCACGAAAAAGACAGCATCGCCAAAGCGGCCCGCGACTCAGCGTTTTCCCGGTATCGGCTCGACTCATTACAGCACAAACAGAAGCCGGTCAAGGTAATGAATGTTTTGTGGAACGGCGTTAGCCGTAAATATTACTTCCGCCGCGATAGCGCCATCGAAAACCATACGCTGAATATCAGGGGCCTGGCAAAATCGCTGAAATATAATACCGTCGAAGGTCTGGCGCTTGCGCTTGAACCGGAACTGCTGATGAATACCGGCCAGGAAACCAGTCTGCGAATTGCTCCTTTTATCAGGTACGGATTAAGCAATACTCACCTTAACGCCTATACGGAAATTAATTTCCGAAATGATAGCAGGATTCGCAAACGCTACGGTCATAACGACTGGCTGTTGGCAGGAGGAAAGCGCGTGTCCCAGTTCAACCAGGATAATCCTATTGACAATATCGCCAATGAATTTTATACCCTGCTCCTGAAGGAGAACTATATGAAGATTTATGAGAACTGGTTTGCCAGACTGAAGTACAGTCGCACGTTTCAAACAAATGACCAGTTATCTGTGGGGCTGAATTATGAAAGCAGGATACCGGTAGAAAATACGACCGACTTTGTGTTTTTTAAGAACGATAAGAAAATGTTTACCCCCAACCACCCCTATGAAATGGCGAATGTGCCGTTTGAAAAGCATCAGGCACTGGTGGTGGATGTGAACTTTACTTTCCAGCCGGGGCAACAGTTTGTAGAACTGCCCGATCGTAAAATTCCTTTCGGATCTAAATATCCAACCTTCAGGATAGGCTATAGTAAAGGTATTCCGGACATTGCCAACAGCATCGTTGACTTTGACAAATGGAGTTTTTCCGTACAGGATAATATGAACTTTAAGTTATTGGGAGAATTTCGTTATCATGTAGGAGTGGGCGGTTTCCTGAACGACCGGAATGTGCAGATCCCTGACTACCAGCATTTTAACGGCAACCAGACTTTTTACAACCTGAAATATCTGAATAGCTTTCAGCTGGCGCCGTATTACAGGTACAGCACAACGGCAGCGTTTTATACAACCGTTAATGTAGAGCATCATTTTAACGGGCTGCTTACCAATAAAATCCCCTTGTTTAACCGGCTGAAATGGAACCTGGTAGCGGGCGCCAATGCCTTCTATGTAAATGGTGACAATAATTATATGGAAGTTTTTGGCGGTATCGAAAATATCCTGAAAATGATCCGGGTAGATGTGGTAGCGGGGTATCAGAGTAAAGAAGATACGCGTATAGGCGTTCGCGTGGGATTTGGTGGTATATTGGGTAACGTGGTGAAATTTAAAACTAACTGATAATGATGCCGGGGATTTCGTTACCACCTGTGAAAGCCTGCCAGGTAACAAAATCCCCGTATCTCAACATGCACTGATCAATTAAGTCATTTCATTATTTCTTCCTGCTCTTCAATTCTTTCTTCTCATCAAAGAAATAAGCCAGCAATCTGTAGATCCAGATACCAACTACTGCATAAATAAAGTAGGTAATGTAAATACTCATAACATAACATTTTAGGGTTAATCAATATTCTTTTCTAGACTATTTTTTCAAAAAGGGTGCCAATCGGGGTTGTAACTTAACGGCAAAGTTATATACAATAATTATCAAATAGTTATAAAATAACAAATATTTTTTTTGGTGTTAAATGAACTTTTGGCCGATTGTTTACGTTAGTAAGGTAAGCATAATTGGACAAGCGCTGTGCACATTTTACTCACACGTACGTACCAAAATGTATCGTCATCTTTTGAATTCTTTGCTATGCAAAAAGTAGCCCTCATTGCGCTCCTGTCGGGAATTTTACTGGCCGCTGCCGCTTATGTTACAGAAATCAATGACCTGCCGGGTGCAGTAGCATTGAGAACCCCTGGCTTTATCGGTTATATCTTTATTATCAGCGCTATTGCCTGGTTTTTCCTTCATATCCTGTATCAATGGAGTAAAGAATCAGACCCTTATCACTACTGACTTTCCCTGAATTTTTATTACCTTTGCGCCCTAATCAATTGTTCTTTTACAATTAAAGAGGGTTGATTGAAGTTTTGTTCACGACGCAGGTGTCCTTAAAATTTCAAGTGAAACATGGCATTACACAACAGAGTATCTGCCGCCGAGCTGAAGCAACGGCTGGCGCAGGAAACATTTAAACGCGTTACTATTTCCTTCTACCAGTACGCGAAAATCCCGGATCCGCAGGCATTCCGCGATCAATTGTACACGTCTCTTTTTCAGCTGGACACATTTGGACGTATCTACGTGGCACATGAAGGCATTAATGCCCAAATCAGCGTGCCGGAGCATCACTTTGAGGCATTTAAGCAACAGTTGTATGCTATCGACTTCCTGGAGGGTATCCGCCTCAATGTGGCAGTCGACGACGACGGCAAATCCTTCTTTGTCCTTAAAATCAAGGTGCGTGATAAAATAGTGGCCGACGGCATTGAGGATCCTACCTTCGATATGGCCAACCGTGGCCGTTATGTAGATGCTAAAACCTTTAATGAACTTAGCGCCGATCCCGACACCGTGATTGTGGATATGCGTAATCATTATGAGTACGAGGTGGGGCATTTTGAGGGCGCCATCGAAGTACCGTCCGATACTTTCCGCGATCAGCTACCTATGGCAGTTGATATGCTGGCAGATAAAAAAGACAAGAACATCATCATGTACTGCACCGGTGGTATCCGCTGTGAAAAGGCATCCGCCTATATGTTGCACAACGGCTTCAAAAATGTTTTCCACCTGGAAGGCGGTATCATTGAATACACCAACAAAGCCAAACAACAAGCGCTTCCGATTAAATTCAAAGGAAAAAACTTTGTATTCGACGACAGGCTGGGAGAGCGTATCAGCGATGATATCATCAGTCATTGCCATCAATGCGGCGCTCCCTGCGACACCCATACCAACTGTTTAAACGATGGTTGTCATCTCCTGTTTATCCAATGCGAATCCTGCGCAAAAAAATATGATGGCTGCTGCAGCGAATCCTGTCAGACCGTTCATGCCCTGCCCGCCGAACAACAGGCAGAAATGCGCAAGGGCATAGAAAAAGGACTGATGTTTAATAAATCAAGACGCAGAAAAGTGCAGGAATAAAAGCATTGAAATAAAAAATCCGCCCCGCGTTGTTTCTTCTCGGCAGGGCGGAGTAGATGACCATAAAATTGAATTGGCCGGAGTAATCCGGCCTTTTCGTTTTTATGGCCATTCTATCAACCTATATGCGAACTAAAGCGGTTAGCTATTAGCTATTAGCTTTTAGCAAATGCAGCGTAGACCAGCATAGCATAACCTTCGCTGCATCTGCTAAAAGCTATCTTATTTACATCTGATCTTTTTTATTCTTATACGCGCCATAAAAAATGATCGGGAATACCAGCAGCGTCAGTACGGTGGCGGTAATCAATCCACCTATCACTACAATCGCTAATGGTTTCTGTGTTTCAGAGCCAATACCATGTGAAATGGCGGCCGGTATTAAACCAATGGCTGCCATCAATGCGGTCATTACTACTGGTCTGATACGGCTTTGTACGCCCAGTTTGATCGATTCATTCAACGATAACCGCGCTTCCAGGTTTTTATGGAACACCGAAATAAGAATCACCCCGTTCTGTATACAGATACCAAATAACGCGATAAAACCTACACCTGCTGAGATACCGAAGTTCATATTGGTCACATGCAACGCCAGGATACCGCCAATCAGGGCAAACGGTACGTTCATTAATACCAGGCCGGCATCTTTTACGCTGCCAAGCATAATAAATAATACCATGAAAATGGCGATGATACTGATGGGTACCACCTGGCCCAGGCGCTGGGTAGCACGTACCTGGTTTTCAAATTCTCCTGTCCAGCCAATGCTGTAGCCTTTTGGCAGCTTCACGGCTTTGTTGATACGGGCCTGCGCCTCTGCGATAGTGCTGCCAAGGTCACGGTCACGCACAGAAAATTTCACACCAATAAAACGTTTATTGCTGTCGCGGTAAATGAAAGCCGGACCCGTAATGGTTTTGATGTCTGCAATCTCTTTCAGTGGTATTTTATTGTTATTGATAGTAGGCACCATAAGATTGGCCAGGTCATCTTCCGTTTTACGATAGTTTTCATCGTAGCGGATCCTGATGTCAAACTTCTTCTCGCCTTCATAGAGCTGTGTGGCCGTTTTACCGCCAATTGCCATTTCAATAACGGCCTGGGCATCGCCGGTGGCTACGCCATATTGGGCCATTTTGTTATCATCCAGGTTGATGCTCATCTCCGGCTGACCAATATTGCGGATTACACCAAGGTCCTTGATACCCTGTACTGTTTTCAGCTGCGCCACTACCTGCTGGGATAAGGCTTCCAGCTTCACCAGGTCGTCACCAAATATTTTCACCCCATTGGCGGCTTTAAAACCAGCTACGGCTTCAGAAACGTTATCACTGATGGGCTGTGAGAAGTTCAGGATAATACCCGGGTATTTTTTCAGGCGCTGTTCCATTTCTGAGATCAACTCATCCTGCGAAATTTTACGTTTCCACTCATCTTTCGGCGCCAGGTCCACCTGGTATTGTACAAAGTAGAAGCCATTGGGATCGGTACCATCGTTGGAGCGGCCCACCTGCGACAGCACCCTTTTCGCTTCGGGGAAGCCGCCGAGGTCCTGCCGGATATCGTGCGCCATTTTGGTACTTTCCGTGAGCGACATACTCATGGGCAGTTCGGTGGTAACCCAGAGAGAACCTTCATTCAGTTGAGGAAGGAACTCTGTTCCCAGGAATTTGGCAGAGATAAATGTCAGCACCATAAATGCCAGTGCGAGTGTAATACTCAAACGTTTATTCCGGTAAGTCCAGCCAAAGCCTTTCATCACAATGCGGTCAAAGAAATTTACCAGCACATTGTGTTTCTCTTTTACATTTTTGTTGAGCAATATGGAGCAGAGTACCGGTACCAGTGTTAATGTGAACAGGAGCGCACCCAGCAAGGCAAAGCCGAGGGTCCAGGCCAGTGGCGAAAACATCTTACCTTCTACCTTCTGGAAGGAGAAGATAGGAATGAGGGAGATGATAATAATAAGTTTGGAGAAGAAGATAGCCTTTGCCAGTTCTCCACCGGTTTGCTTAATCCATCCCAGTTTGGCCATCTTGTTAAAGCGTTGCATACCATACTTCTGGGCCTTATGGTCGAGCATTACAAAAATACCCTCTACCATTACCACGGCGCCATCTATGATGATACCAAAGTCAATCGCCCCCATCGACAGCAGGTTGGCGCTCATTCCTTTCAGGCGTAAGCACATGAAAGCAAATAGCAAAGCCAGCGGGATAATGATAGATACGATCACGGTGGTACGCCAGTCGGCCATGAAAAGGAACACAATCACCGTTACGAAAATGATACCTTCGGCGAGGTTGTGCATCACCGTATGGGTGCAGAACTCCATCAGGTTATCGCGGTCGTAGAAGGTTTCCATTTTGATGTCGTCGGGGAGAATGGTTTCATTGAGCTCCTTCAGCTTTTCTTTCAGGCGTACCAATACTTCTGACGGATTTTCGCCCTTACGCATTACCACGATACCTTCTACCAGGTCATCATTTTTATCAATCCCTACCTGGCCCACACGAGGAGCGGAAGCCTCGTGTACATTGGCCAGATCTTTTACCAGCAAGGGTACGCCATTGATGTTCTGGATGATGATGTTGTTGATGTCGTTGATGCTGTTCAGCAAGCCAATACCGCGAACAACGTAGGCCTGCCCGTTTTTTTCGATTACATCGCCGCCAACATTCACGTTGCTTTTGGTGACTGCCTGGTATAATTCCAGTGGGGTGATGTCGTATTTGGCAAGTCTTACCGGGTCGGCGGAGATCTCATAGATCTTTTCCTGTCCGCCAAATGCCACTACGTCTGCAACACCTGGTACACTGCGGATTTGCCGGTCTATTACCCAGTTTTGCCAGGTGAGCAGGTCGCGGGAGTCGCGTTTATCGCTTTTGAGATAGTAGCGGAAAATTTCCCCGGTAGGACCGTAGGGCGGTTGTACTTCGGGTTCGGCGCCTTCAGGGAGACCAATATTCTGCAGCATGTTATTGACCTGTTGCCGGGCGAAGAAGTCTTCCACATCGTCGTCAAACATGATCTTCACCACGGACAAGCCAAACATGGTAACAGACCGTACGCTGGTTTTCTTTTGTACCGCGTTCATAGATACTTCTATGGGCAATGTTACAAAACGTTCTACTTCCTGTGCGCTGCGGCCGTTCCACTTGGTTACAATCACGATCTGTGTATTGGTAACATCCGGGAATGCTTCAATGGGCGTATGTAAAAAAGAAAATACGCCGGCAGCAATCAGCGTAGCCACGCTGATAAATACGAACAGTTTGTTCCTCAGCGAAAAAGCTACAATATTTCTAATGAATTTATTCATAACTCCTGTTCTTTAGAAAGCCACTCTGGTCCTTAATCCGATGATGTTAACCGGTCCGCGGTCACTGTTGTAGGCAGGATGCAGCACAAACTGGTAATCAGGGCTCAGGGCAATATGTAGCCTGGTAATGTTACATTGATAGAAAACTTCAGCGATCATTTCGGGTGCATAGTTCAGCTGACCGTCGCCGATCATAAATCCTGTGCCGCCGGCGGCCAGGTAGTTGCGGTGATCTGCGGATAAACCATTTACTACCAGCGCCACACCCGCATTATCCTGTGCACGGTGCCAGCGCTGTCCGTTCTGCAACCATCCGGCGCTTACGGAACGATCTATTTCTGTGTAGGCCCAGGTTTCGTTGTGACCATCGTTCCAGGATGCTTTCAGAAAAGCACCGCCGTCGGACGTGATCTCCTGGTCTATATTAATACCGAAACCATATTTAGTATGGCCATCCCTGCCCACAGCACTAATGTTGGGCGTATCTTTCGCCTGCTTCACGGCTTCATTATAGTTGCCCATAGGAGCCTGGTTAATGAATGCCATCACCCGCACATTGCCTTCATGCTTATTCAGTGTATGCGTGTGCGTTACTTCCACAACTTCCCCGTTGGATTTTCCATATTGATAGTTCAATTTGGGACCGTTGGCTTCCAGCGGCTCCAGCGAGGTGGCCGCCTGCAGCTGCCAGTTGTTTCTCCGGTATTGTACGGTCAATGCCATGGTATAACCACGTACGTCTGCCGGATAGTCCCAGGCAGCGTTACTCATCAGCGCCCAGTTCAGGAACTGGGTACGCGGATCATGGCTGTAGATGTTCTGGTCGAAGAAGTCCGCCAGGCAATACTTACCGCCTATGAAACGCAGGTAATGGGTAGGAGTGGTGCCGCCTACATTGTTCAGGTCATCTTCGTCGGCTTCCGTCTTGGAAGTTAACGGCAACGTATACACGCCATAGGCACGGGCCAGGTATATTTTAGGTTTGGAATCTCCCACCCGGAAAGTTTCTCCATTGGGGAAACCCGCAATGCCGGTGGCGTGGCTGAGACCTTCGCCACCAGCGAGTTCCGGGTTGATATATAGCTCCAGATTTTTCAGCGGACGGATACCTGCGTAAAGTGTACTGGTAATGGAAGTGGCACCTTTTTCATGGGTACGGAAACTGCTGGCGCCCGAGTACTTCGCCTGGAAGTCAGGATGCCATTGTGTTACAAGCGTTTGCTGGAAGTGGAAGGTATACGGAACAATGCTGTCCGTTTTCCTGTCCTGGGCCAACAAACGGGTGCCGCTCAGCGCCAGTATGCCTATGGAGAATAAACGCTTCATTACCGGGTTAGTCTTTAAGGGCATCGTAAATAAGCAGTTGATTTTTGGAGATGACTTTCTCGTCCGGGCTTAATCCGGATGTGAGGTAGGTAATATCTCCCGCTGTTTTTGCTACTTCTACCTGGCGTACCGTGATATTGAACTTATCCTTGAATACCAGTACATAGTTTTTACTGTTATCGAAGATCACAGCCGCCGAAGGCACGGCTATTTTCTGATCCGTATCCCGGTATTTCACATATACAGTAGCGAACATTTCCGGCTTCAGCAGCATGTTCTTATTATCGATGGCGATTCTTACCTGCATGGTTTTGGTAGCAGGATCCAGGAAGTTGTAGATCTTGTCTATTTTCCCGTGGAAAGGTTCGTCAGGATAGCTTACAGTGACTACATCCGCCTCATATCCTTCCTTGATGCGGGCAATATCTGTTTCAAACACATTGGCCATTACCCAAACATCGTCGAGCTCGGAGATGGTGAAGATGTTCGCACTGTTATCCGAACGGATCTCCATGTTGTTGTTAATGTTCTTTTCGATGATATAGCCGGAAATAGGCGCTGTAACCAGGTAGGTGGCGCCTTTACCTTTTTTGTAGATTTTAAACAAGTCGTTAAGGCGGGTAATTTCTGCATCAGACTTTTGCACTTCACCTTTGGCATTTACCACATCTTTCTCTGTACTCAGCCGGCTGTCGAACAGGTCCTGCGCTACTTTCAGGTTCTTGTCCGCCACATTACGGTCGGATCTTGCCTGTGCCAGTTGTTTCTCGTAGTCGGCAATTTCGGCGCTGTGTATGACTGCCAGTACCTGGCCTTTTTGTACATAATCGCCCAGTTGAACTTTTATATCTTCCACATATCCACTTACCAGCGGGTATACCTTCAAAACCTTACCGCCATTAGGTGTTACTTTGCCGGACAAACGGATCTCATTGAGTACGGGCTCCATATGCGCGGTGTCGATGCGTATATTTTTCAGCATCGTATCGCTGAGAACAAAGGTGGTCTTCTCTGAATCTTCTGCCTGGCTGTGTTTGCAGCCGCTCCATACAAGGAGGGCCAGCAGCGAAAAGCCAATAAGGAGAATAGGCTGTTTCATGCGCTTAATTTTTAAATAATTCTTGTCCTGTTGCATAGTTGAGTTCTTCGTAAGCATTTACCCGGTTGGATAAAAACTTATTGATATTTTTCGCATTGTCGCTATAACTGTTGAAATAGTCGATGAACTGCAGCAGGGAAATATTTCCTTTGCTGAAGTTCTTAGCCACTTCCGAGATGAGCGTATCAAATTCACCCTGGAACTGGTGCAGGTCAAAGCCTTTGTAGCGTTTCTCGAGGGACACGATGCGCTGATAGGCGTTGAGCACTTCCGATTGCACAATAGACTGTTGCTGGAGGAGCTGCTGTTGTTCACTACCAATCTGTAACTGAGCAGCACGGATGTTGCCCTGGTTGCGGTTCCACACGGGCAGGTCAATTCCGAGTGTAAGTCCTGCAAAGTTTGGTGTATAGCTACCCTGTTTATCATAGGTGGCGCCTACATGAAGATCCGGAACGGCCATGGATTTCTGCAGCCGGTAATTTAACTGTGCGGTTTGATACTGCATGTCAGCCATCCTCACATCCGGGCGGTTTTGCACAGCGCTGTCGAGCAACTGCGGCAGCTGTATCTTATCCAGGCTATATGAAGCCAGCTCCGCGGGTTGCAGACTGGCCTCATAAAAATCCCTGGTATGTAACAGTTGCTGTAGGTTTTTTTGAGATTCCAGTTCCTGTTGCTTCAGGTCCGAGTAATCATTCTCGATGCCCACCTGCAGGGCTTGTAGTCTTACCAGGTCTGCATGCGCCACACTACCTTTTTTATCTGCCGTAACATATGCATCTACAATTTTCTGCAGATTTTCCAGCTGCTCATTCAACACCTTTTCTGTTTGTTGCTGGTAGTAGATATTGTAGAAGTTTTCGCGAAGCTGTAAGCGAAGGGTACGAACGAGTTCGTCGAAATTAGCTTCGCTCATTTTTGCGGCTGCTGCGGCCAGCTGAATGCCTTTGTTTCTTTTCCCTGCCAGCTGAATTAACTGGTCGATATTATATTGTGTTTCGCCACCCGGGCCAACATTAAATGGCTTGAATTTATCGGTGCTGCCAAAACCTAATACCGTGCTGAACGACGGATTGCTCCACATTTTAGCTTGTCGTACCAATGCTTTAGAAGCATCCACCTGGTAGCGCTGTGCCAGTAAGAGGTAGTTTTTTATGAGGAAAGAATCCTCTACGGATTGCAGCGTAACGGTTTGTGGTGTCGTTTGTGCCTGTGAAGGTTGAATAAAGCCCAGGCAGGAAACGCTTACTGTTATTAACAGCATCCTTATAGTTCGCATAATGCCAGATTTCATGATACAAAGCTCACAAAGCAGAATTAAAGCGACCTTTAAGGAAGATTAAAAAAGCATTAAAGAATTATAAATGAGGGAGTATCACTGCGAAGGTGGTGCCTTCAGAAGGAGTGGAGGTAACCGTAATATGACCGTTATGGATTTGCACAATCTTTTTGCAGATAGACAAACCCAGGCCATGGCCGCGGATTTGGAGCGCATTTCGGCCCCGGTAAAAAGGTTCAAATATTTTATTGATTTCTTCGGGTGGAATACCGATACCATTGTCTTTTATCTGCACAAGGATATATTGGGTGTAGAAATCTATAGATACCCACGCGGTATTATTCTCAGAAAATTTACAGGCATTATCAATCAGGTTCAGGAATAATACCTTCAGCAGGTTTTCATTTCCATAGCAGGTTACCATGGAATCATTGTCTGGCACTTTCACAAAATGGATCTCTACTTTGCTGGGTGTTTTTTGTTTCAAACGGATCAGGGTCGTCATTTCCATCAGCAGTTCGTCGATGCGCACATTGCTCAGTATAAACTCCTGCTGCCGCATTTCTGATTGGGCGAGCTGCAACAGGCCATTGGAAAGGTCAGAGAGGTTTTCTGCATCTTCCAGTACAGAGGTCAGTAACGCAAGGTATTCTTCCCGGGAGCGGTCTTTCGACAACGCTACCTGTAGCTGGCTGATAATGGCTGCCAGCGGGGTACGCAGCTCATGGGAGGCATTGCTTACAAAGCTTTTCTGAAGATGGAAAGATTCGCTGAGACGCTGCAGCATTGTATTGAAGTTTGCGCCCAGCTTGGCGATTTCATCTTTTCCCTTTACTGCCACCTGCGTATCCTGCATGTTGTTGGCGTTGATGCTGTCTACCTGTTGTACCAGCTGGTCAATAGGTTCCACCATTTTGCGGGCAAAGAAGTAGCCAACGCCTACCAATACGATAATGGCAGTAATAAGCTCCAGCAGCAGGATCTGGCTGAGATTGCGCAGGTTTTGGAAACCATATTTATCTAAGGAGGAAACGATGACGATCACCGATACATCTCCCTCTGTATAATATACGCCTACTACTTCACCATTTCCCTTGTCATAACTATATAACTTGTTTTCCTTTATAAAGTTCAGCAAGCTGGGATGCGTGCGGATGGTGGTATCTTTCAGGTTACTATACAGCAGGTCGTAGCTGGGGTTATATACCAGGATAGTTTCTTTATAAAGGTCCTGGAAAGTGGTGCGGTCCAGCTTACGGAGCAGATCCACTTTTACATTTCCATCTTCAATAATTACGTTGGCAATTGAGCGGGCGCGGTATTCCAGTCTTTCGAGATATTCAGCCTTACGTGATTTGGCAGAAAAGTAATAAGCCAGTACAGCAAATGCGATGAGCATCAGCGTAGCTGAAATAGTGTAATAGAGCGCTATTTTGTATTTGATCTTCAATCAGAAAAGGGTAGTGCTGTTATTCTTCAGAGAGATAATATCCCATACCGGTTTTGGTATGTAATAATTTCTGTTCAAAATCCTTGTCTATTTTTTTTCGGAGGAAGTTCATGTATACTTCAATCACGTTGGTGCCGGTATCGAAGTCGATATCCCATACTTTTTCAGCGATAGTGAGTTTGGAGATCACCTTGCCTTTATGCATAGCAAGGAATTCGAGCAACTGGTATTCTTTGGCGGTAAGGGCAATTTTTTTGCCGCCGCGGGTAACATCTTTTTTCTCCCGGTCTATTTCCAGGTCAGCGATACTGATTTTATACTGGGTGCCGTGGGTGGCTTCAGAACCGGCCCTTTTGAGGAATACCCTTATACGTGCCAGCAATTCACGGAAGTCGAAAGGTTTTACGAGGTAATCGTCAGCGCCCAGTTCAAAAGCTTGCATTTTGTCTTCCACGCCACCGAGCGCGGTGAGCATGATGACAGGAACCCGGTTATTTTTGTGCCGGATCACCTCACAGATTTCATAGCCGTTATGATGGGGAAGGTTAAGATCAAGGATCACCAGGTCGTAGTTATTGCTGATGGCTAATCCTTTGCCAATACGGCCATCATAGGCCACATCCACATCGAACCCATTTTCTTCCAGCCCTTTTTTAACGGCATTGGCTACTTTTACTTCGTCTTCAACTACCAGTATTTTCTGCATAAGATGAAATTACGAATTATAAATGACAGATTTGTGCGAGACCTTCACTCAAATCTGTCATTCATCATTCGTCATTTGTAATTCTTTCCTCAGCTGGTCAGGTTTGCTTCCAGCTGCATTATTTTTTCGAATAGCTGTTCGTATTGTTGATTGGCCCGGTCGAGGTATTTCTGTACATCCTGGTATTCGCTTTCTACCTGGGCAAATTTTGTTTTGTCGTTATAGATCTCCGGCGATCCTAAACTGGCTTCCAGGCTGGCTTTGCGCTCTTTCAAGCTTGCTACCTGTCCTTCTACCTGGGAAAACTGTTTTTGCTGCTTTTGCAATTCACGCTGTACATCCTTGTTGATGGCGCCTTTGCCTTCAGCAGCGGGGGCCGTATTTTGCTGCCGGGTATCTTTCTTCGTATCTGCGTTGCCGTTAGTCTTTGCGCTTGCCTGTTGTTGTTGCTGCTGGGCAGCCATTCTCTTTTTCCATTCTTCGTACTCGTTGTAAGTACCTTTGAATTCCTTGATTTCGCCGTCTACAATTTCCCAGATCTTGTTGGCGGTCTGGCTCACAAAGTAACGGTCGTGCGATACAAGCACCAGGCTGCCATCGTATTTATTCAGCGCATCAATCAGCATCTGAACCGAGTTCATGTCCAGGTGGTTCGTGGGCTCATCCAGCATCAGGAAGTTGGCTTGGCTGATAATGGTTTTGGCCAGCGCCACCCTTGCTTTTTCTCCTCCGGAAAGTATGCGGATCTTTTTAAACACATCATCACCGGTGAAGAGGAAACAGCCCAGCAGTTGTCTTAACTCGAGTTCATTACGGCCGCTGCCGAAGTTTTTCAGCTCATCCAGGATCTCGCTGTTCATATCGAGTGATTCCAGCTGATGCTGTGCATAAAAGCTGGTAACCACGTTATGACCCGGAACGCGTTCACCTTCCATGGGTTCCATGCCGAAGATGATGCGGAGCAGCGTAGACTTACCTTTACCGTTGGCGCCGATGAGGGCTATTTTATCGCCCCGGTTGATTTCTGCGCTGGTATTTTTGAGGATTTCTATATTCCCGAAGCTTTTGCTGATATTGTTCAGGGTACATAAAATTTTCCCCGGTGTTTTATCTACGGTGAAGTTGATTTTTATTTTAGAAGGACCATTGTCAGTTTGTTCCACCCGTTCCAGCTTGTCGAGTCTTTTTGCGATACTCTGGGCCTGTGCGGCTTTGGATGCTTTGGCTTTAAAGCGTTCAATAAAACGTTCCTGCTGGCGGATATAGTCCTGTTGATTTTCGTAGGCGCGTTGCTGCATTTCGCGGCGGAGTTCTTTTTCCACTTCATAGTCGGCGTAAGAACCGGCATAGTGATGCAGCTGTTGCTGGTATACTTCCACGATCCTGTTTACCATACGATCGAGGAAGTAACGGTCGTGCGATACAATGATCACGGCGCCGTTATAACCGATCAGGTATCTTTCCAGCCATTCAATGGAGGGAAGATCCAGGTGGTTCGTGGGCTCATCGAGCATGAGTACATCGGGCTGCTGCAGGATTAGGCGGGCAAGAAGTACGCGCATGCGCCAACCACCGGAAAACTGGCTGTAGGGGCGTTCCAGGTCGGAAGTGGTAAAACCCAGGCCTTCCAGGACCTGCGCGGTTTTATGCTTCATATTGTAGCCATCCAGCGCCTCAAACTCATGCAGTTTATCGCTGAATTCATGCAACAATTCGTCCGTTTGGCTATCTTCCAGCTCTTTGGTAATACGTTCGATATCCTTCTCCAGTTCCAGCGCTTTACCAAAAGCCATCATGCCCACTGTCAGAATCGATTCATCTGTTTCAAAGCTGAGCAGGTCCTGGTTAAAGAAACCTATGGTCAGATTTTTACTTTTATTAATACTTCCTTTGGAAATGGAATATTCCCCATTGATAATGCGTAACAGGGTAGATTTGCCGGTACCATTCAACCCGATAAGCCCCACGCGGTCGCCTGGTTCTATATGCCAGGAAGAATCTTCCAGTATGACCCTGGATCCAAACTCAAACGTAATGTCCTGTAATGCGATCAACATAAAAAATAAAAAAATTGGATAAAAAACGTGCAAAGTTAAGGATAAATGTCGGGATTTTTCGGATTTTGTCTTTCCCAGGATTAGACTGATTTTGTTGATTTACAGGATTTTTTAGGTGTTTTTAATTAGATGTTAAAAGATTTTGGAGATATAAGCAGATTATATTCATTCACATCTCCGAACATCTTTTAATATCAAAAAAATAAAATTCATCAAATCAACAAAATCAGTCTAATCCTGCGAAAGACAAATTCCCGGTATTTATTTAGTTTTGCGTCAAAGCACACAACTATGAGTTTTAAAGTAGGCGTTCCCGTAGGATTGTTAATGCTGGTTACCGGTTTGTTTGCATGCCATTCCGATGCGCCAAAGGAAGAACCGCAGCAGGCGGCGGCTTCAGCCGCTTTACAGGCGCCGTATAACCAGGTGTTTTATGATTCACTGGGAACTACACTGGCATCCTATTACCGTTTGTCGGATGCGCTCGTGCAGGCGGATAGCGTTATTGCGAACAAGGTGGCGGCAGATTTAAAACTGCATGTAGATAGTTTGCCGGTGGGTCTTTTACAGATGGATAGCACTCGCCTCGCTAATATTTCCGGCATCACCGGCAGTATCAGCGCGGAACTGGCCGGTTTTGAGGGCGAAGCAGGGCTGGACGGCAAACGGGCCGCTTTCCAGATGGTATCCGACATGCTGTTTGACCTTGTTAAGAATACGGGCTTAAAAGGACATACTATTTATCACCAATACTGTCCTATGGCATTTGACGACAAAGGGGCTTACTGGCTGAGCGATAAGCCGGGGATACAGAATCCGTATTTTGGTCATGAAATGCTTACCTGTGGCGAAACCCGGGATAGTTTGAGTTATAAATAATAGATCGTTGAATCGTGGTCAGTAAGTCGTAAATTACGATACTTTGTTGTTCATGATTTAACACGGTATGTTCACACGATATGGTGCCTTCTTGCTGGTCTTTTTTTTATTATGTGCCTTCAGGGAGGCAGAGGGACAGCAATATACCGTGAGCGGCTTTATAAAAGACAGCACCAATGGGGAATCCCTTCCGGGCGCCACCATACAGGTATTGCATTCAACTACCGGTGTTCAGACAAATAATTACGGTTTTTATTCTATCACCCTTCCCGCGGGGAATTATATCCTGCTATATTCTTTTCTTGGCTTTGAATCCAAAGCCGTTGCGCTTACTCTCAACGAAAATATCACGCAAAACCTGGAATTGTTTCCGCATTCCTACCAGGCCAAAGAGGTGGTGATTACCGATAAGCGGAAAGACGCCCATGTGAAAAGTACCGACATGGGCCGGGCCGAACTGACTTCCATCCAGGTAAAGAAATTACCCGCATTGATGGGAGAAGCGGATGTGCTGAAAGCCCTGCAGCTGATGCCCGGTGTACAGGCCGCCGGCGAGGGGAATGCCGGCTTTTATGTGCGTGGCGGCGGTCCGGATCAGAACCTCATCTTGCTGGATGAAGCGCCGGTGTACAATACCGGCCACCTGTTCGGCTTTTTTTCCGTGTTTAATGCGGATGCGATTCGTAATACGACTCTTATCAAAGGCGGTATGCCGGCCAATTACGGCGGACGGTTGTCGTCCGTGGTTGATATTGCCATGAAAGAAGGGAATAATAAAAAATTCCAGGGAGAAGGGGGAATAGGATTGATCGCTTCACGGCTCTCTTTCCAGGGACCCTTGAAAAAAGACAAGGCCTCTTTTATTGTCAGCGGCCGTCGTACTTATATTGACCTGATCACTAAACCATTCATCAATAAAACAAACTACCGCGGATCGGGATATTATTTTTACGACCTGAATGTAAAAATGAACTATATTTTTTCCGACAGGGATCGCCTCTATCTCAGCGGCTATCTTGGAAAAGATGTGTTCAGCTTTAATAATAATGACCGGTCGTTTAATGTAAAGATCCCCTGGGGCAATACCACTGCCACTTTACGATGGAATCATGTGTTCAATAAAAAGCTGTTTGCCAATACTGCCCTGATCTATAACGACTATAAGTTCCAGTTCAGCGCCGTACAGAATAACTTTGATATCCGTTTGTCTTCCGGCATCAGCGATGCCAACATAAAAACAGATTTTGACTATTATGCTCATGTGAATCATCACATCAAATTCGGTGCAAACTATATCTACCACACCTTTACCCCGTCTACTGTTTCAGGGAACCAGGATACAACAAAATTTTCTCCCGAAAATGCATTTAAAAAATATGCTCATGAGGTGGCGTTGTACCTGATGGACGACTGGGAAATATCACCTCACCTGCAATTGAATGCAGGCGTGCGTTACAGTGGGTTTATGCAGATAGGCCCTTATACGAGGTACACCCGGGATGCCGCGGGTAATAAAACCGATAGCATTGTATACCGGCGCTGGCAGCCGGTTATCCGCTATGGCGGTTTTGAGCCGCGGGTAATTCTGCGCTGGTCATGGAACGATCTTAATTCCATCAAAGCCTCCGTCACGCGAAACTACCAGTTCATCCACCTGGTATCTAATGCCGGTACCACGTTGCCTACCGACGTATGGGTGCCGAGCACCTACCTGGTACAACCACAGTTATCATGGCAATACGCTGCGGGTTATTTCCGCAACTTCAGCAACAATGCCTATGAAGCCTCGGTCGAAGTATACTACAAAAGCATGCAGCACCAGATCGAGTACCGTGAAGGGTATACACCTTCCCTGAATGATCCGGAACAGGATTTTGTATTCGGGAAAGGAGAGGCCTACGGGCTGGAACTGTTTGTGAACAAGAAAAAGGGACGTTTTACCGGCTGGTTGGGCTATACACTGGCCTGGACCTGGCGGCAGTTTCCGGATCTGAACGAAGGAAAACGCTATCCTGCTAAATACGACCGGCGTCACGACCTGGCATTGGTGGGCACTTACGACCTGGATAAACACTGGACTTTGTCGGGCGTGTTTATTTATGGCACCGGAAATACCACTACTTTACCGGAGAAGTTTTACTTTATGGAAACCACGCTGATACAGGGTTATGGCAGTATTAACGCTTACCGGCTGGCAGCTTATCACCGGCTGGATTTGTCGGCTATCTATACTCCAACACCCAAAAAGAACCGGCGTATAAAAAGCAGCTGGACTTTTTCTATCTACAATGTATATAGCCGGAAAAATCCTTACTTTATTTATTTCGATCAGGAGGGAAGCGTGTTAAATGGCACGTTACAGGTAAGCGCGAAGCAGGTATCGCTGTTCCCGATATTGCCGTCGGTGACCTATAATTTCAGGTTTTAGGGAGAAGTGATGGGAGCGGATCAAAAATGGGGATTAATGGAGGAGTACACACAGTAGTTGAAGCGGAAATACACGATGGAAGGACATTCAAATGGGGGAGTACACACAGATAGAAATACACGATGGAAGGGACAGGTTATTTCAATATGCCGGCATATTTGAGAATTGTGCATACTGAAACAATAAGGATAAGCACCTGCACTAAAGTCGCGGTGTATATGCTTTTTGTCAGCCTGTTTTCAGTGTTGTGAATGCTTTCGGTCAACTTTATTTTGACATCAGAAAGTTCTTCTTTGGTAGCCATTAAATCAAGCCTTGTAGCAACAGCGTGAATCTCTTGTTTAAGCTCATTTTTAACAGCCAGCAAATCGGTCCTGACAGCCAACAACTCCGTTTTTGTTGCCAGGTCCTGATCCCTTTTTGCAAGTTGCATCTCCGAAAATTCACCCAGGGTGGTGACAAACTCCCTGGCTTTCTTGTCCGGTAAGTGCAGATCATGTCTGGCGAAATCGTACAATTTTAATGTTCCTGTGTTCATGTGTAATTATTTTATATTACAATAGTAAAATTAAGTGAATCAGACGTTCAAAATCGACCTTTCAACAGATATTTCTTTTAACCATATTATTCTTTTGTGGAAAGTGTCAATTTGAAAAAGGGCTTTATTTTATGGGGGATTACCGCTTGGAGCACAAAAAGTTGTATCGTTCTGTAATTATTATATATTATAAAAGTAGGGGTTAATACTTTTTTCAACTGAACCCTTACCGCTGTGCCAATATTTATTTTTAAAATCCTTAAGTTCAATGATATCGTTATCTAAAAGCTAACAAACTATTTCTTAACTTCGCAAACATTTTATAAAGGAAATATAGCCCATATGAAAAAGTATGGTGCTAATAGCAAAACGTATGATAAATATCACTTTTCCGGATGGCGCAGTTCGTCAGTATGAACCAGGAGTAACTGCATTGGACATTGCCAAATCCATCAGCGAGGGATTGGCACGCAAAGTATTGGCTGCAAATGTTAATGGGCAGGTAGTGGATGCTACACGCCCCATTTTGACGGATAGCACGTTGCAGTTGTTGACGTGGGTGGATAAAGATGGTAAGGCTACCATGTGGCATTCCTCTGCGCATTTGATGGCAGAAGCCCTGGAAGCCCTGTATCCCGGTGTTAAGCTGGGTTATGGCCCCTCTATCGAGAATGGATTCTATTATGATATTGATTTAGGCGACCGCACTATTTCTGAAGATGACCTGAAACAGGTGGAAGCGAAAATGGTAGAATTGTCTAAACGAAACAGTGAGTATGTACGTAAGGAAGTAAGCAAAGCAGATGCGCTGGCTTACTTTACCGAAAAGGGTGATCAGTACAAAATCGAAACTATCAATGAACTGGCGGATGGAAGTATTTCCTTCTATACCCAGGGCGGATTTACAGACTTGTGTCGCGGACCGCACATCCCGAATACCGGCTTTATCAAATCCATTAAGCTGACCAGCATCGCCGGCGCTTACTGGCGTGGTAGCGAAAAAAACAAGATGCTGACCCGCATCTACGGTATTACGTTCCCGAATCAGAAAGAGCTGGATGAATACCTGACGCTGATAGAGGAAGCTAAAAAACGCGATCACCGCAAACTCGGTAAGGAACTGGAGTTGTTCGCCTTCTCTGAGAAAGTAGGACTGGGATTGCCCATGTGGTTACCAAAAGGAGCAATGCTGCGGGAACGTCTGCAACGCTTTCTCCAGGAAGCACAGATAGCCAGCGGTTACCTGCCTGTAGTAACACCGCATATCGGTAATAAAAACCTGTACGTGACTTCCGGCCACTACGAGAAATATGGTAAAGACAGTTTTCAGCCTATACACACGCCTGAAGAAGGAGAAGAGTTTATGTTGAAACCAATGAACTGTCCGCATCACTGCGAACTGTATAAGGTATCGCCAAAATCGTACAAAGACCTGCCGGTTCGTTTCGCCGAATTCGGTACCGTATACCGTTACGAACAGCATGGTGAACTGCATGGTCTTACCCGCGTAAGAGGATTTACCCAGGATGATGCGCATTTATTCTGCCGTCCCGACCAGGTAAAAGAAGAGTTCCAGAAAGTGATCGACCTGGTGATGTATGTATTCAACAGTTTAAGTTTTACAGAATATACTGCCCAGATTTCCCTGCGTCACAAAACTGACCGCAGCAAATACATGGGTAGCGAGGAAAACTGGGAGCTGGCGGAAAAAGCCATCATTGAATCGGCAGCGGAGAAGGGTCTGAACACCGTGGTGGAATACGACGAAGCCGCTTTCTATGGTCCTAAGCTGGACTTCATGGTAAAAGATGCCCTGGGCCGTAAATGGCAGTTGGGTACCATCCAGGTAGATTACAATCTTCCTGAGCGCTTTGAACTGGAGTACATCGGGGCAGATAACCAGAAACATCGTCCGGTGATGATTCACCGTGCACCATTCGGTTCACTGGAGCGCTTTATTGCCGTACTGATAGAGCATTGTGCCGGTAAATTCCCGCTTTGGCTGGCGCCTACCCAGGTGAAAATCCTGCCAATCAGCGATAAAAGCCAGGCCTATGCAGAAAAAGTAGCAGAATTGCTAAAAAAAGCGGAAATTCGCGCTGAAATAGATGACAGAAGCGAAAAAATCGGTAAAAAGATCCGGGAAGCAGAGCTGGCAAAAATTCCATACATGCTGGTACTTGGTGAAAAAGAAGCAGCCGATAATGTAGTAGCCGTTCGTCGTCAGTCTAAAGGTGATTTGGGAACTATGCCACTGGAACAGTTTACCACGATGATAAACGAAGAGGTAGCAAACAGAAAGCCGATAGAGTAACCAGGTAAATAAATGTGGAAAAAAGGTATATAAAAGAATGAACATTACTTGAATGAGGTATGTTTATTGCTGTGATTTTCCCCTTATTTTTGTAAAGATTGTTTTTGGTCCATGGACGATATGTGGACCATGGACTAAATGGACAATTAATTAATTAATTTTATTTTTTTTAATGCAACAAAGACCCAGACCAAGTTTTGGCGGCAACAACCGGGGTAGAAACCCCAACTTCCGCAGGGAACAACAACAAGAACATCGCACCAACAGGATGATACGCGTTCCTGAGGTAAGGCTTGTAGGTGAAAATATTGAGGTAGGTGTCTACAGAACCGAGGAGGCGCTGAAAATGGCAGAGGACCAAGGTTTAGACCTTGTTGAAATTTCCCCAAATGCTGTGCCCCCAGTTTGTCGTATCATCGACTACAATAAATTCCTTTACGAAAAGAAGAAGAAGGAAAAGGAAATGAAGGCGAAGGCGCACAAAAGCGAAGTGAAAGAAATTCGTTTTACGCCTAACACCGATGATCATGACTTCGACTTTAAAGCTAAACATGCTGAAAGCTTCCTGAAAGACGGTAACAAGGTGAAAACCTATGTACAGTTTAAAGGGCGTGCTATCATGTTCAAAGAGCGCGGTGAGTTAATTCTCCTGAAGTTTGCTGAAAGGCTGGCAGAAGTAGGTGGTCTGGAAAGTATGCCTACCATGGAAGGTAAGCGTATGATCGCCATCTTCGCACCTAAAGCGGCTAAGAAGAAAGAAAAGGAACCCCGTGAGCCAAGAGAGCCCAGGGAACCGAGAGAACCAAGAGAAGCAAAGGCACCCGTTACTCCTCCGCCAGCAGCTGATGCAGCAGAAGATGTTAACGCGTAACCAATGGTTATATCTGATTAGAAAAGCAGCACAACAGGGTGTTATACCTTGTTGCGCTGCTTTTTCTTTTATAAGATAGCTATGCTATTGTATCTCCTTTAATACTTTCCGGGCTCTTGATCTGATCCCCGGAGAGGGATTGTTTTCCAGCTGTTCTTCAATCAGCAGCCTGATCTCATTTTTTATATCAGGATAGTCCTGGGCCAGGCGAGCCAGCACCGTCATAGACGAGGCCTTTACGGCAACCGTTTCCTCCGGATCTTCGAGAAAAGCAAAACAACAGTTCATGACCGGTCCATGAAGATCTTCCGGTATGGGCACATATTGTAATATCCTCACCACATTTCTTTTTACTGCTACCGGCATTCCTGCTTCCTCCATGCGCGCCACCATTACAGGCAGGTGAGGGGCAAGCACTAACGGGTGTTTGTCTGCTACCATACTTATTACCCAGGCAGCGCGTTGCACCACGCGGTATTCATCCTGCAGGAACAGTTTTATCAGCCGGTTAAACCGGCCGGTATCATGGCCTATCCAAGCGGCTATGTGAAGGGTTTGTGTGCGGGAATGTTCCGCCAGTATTTCAGAACGTAGATCCATACAGCCGGCAATTTAATGCAAGCTGATTAATTACCATACTTTAACAGGTAGGATAATGTTTTTTGCTTTATCCTCTCCACATCTTCCGGGTTCACCGGCAGATCCGTTTCCTTCCCCATATCATCCCATATCCGGAGCTGTATGTATTGCGAAAACAAAGGATCGCTGCGGAAAGCCAGCGCCTCTTCCTCGTTCATGGGGCCTCCCTGGTATTCGAGTGTTTGTTTGCTTGCTTCAGACAAAGTATCATAATAAGCACTATCCGACCAGGTCAGATAACGTTTGGCGGCTACATGGCTCCCCACCAGTTTTGCCATCCTTTCAGGAAAGCCACATTCCAGTAAATAGGCGCTACCCAGGTCGTCGTGTGCCAGCGAGCCATAGGTGCCCATCTGCTCTGTATGCTCAAAAAAATGGCCAATGTCGTGCAGGAAAGCGGCAATGATCATTTCATCGTCAAAACCGGTACGCTCTGCTATCAGCGCAGCCTGCATCATGTGCATCATCATGGTTACCTGTTCTCCATACTCCTGGTGGCCATAATTGTTATACAGGTCAAATATCTGGTCAATAACGGAGTAGGCGTGTAATTCGTTGTTGGTCATTTTTCGTACATTAATAAGGGTTAGTACTGTTTTCCATTGATTACCGTGGTATTATCGCAAATGTAATCGCTGTCGCTGCTATATCAGCAAACGGATTGTTATATTATTATTAATACCATCATATTTATTGTACCCTGATAATCGTTTGCTTTTATATAAATCTACACCATTGCTAAAAAAGAATTGCGTGTGATCCTCGTATTGTTGATCGTTAGTTTTATTACTGACAGGGGCGAAGGTTACAGTGTATTTTTATTGGCGAAAGCCGTGCAGTATTTTATTTCCCCGAAGAAATTCTTTAAAGTGGAAAGCGGTTTAGGGCTGCCGGGATGCCACCGGAATAACGTGGAAAAGAAACAATGTAATGCCTAACCGGAAGCATGGATAAAAAAAAGCGTATAGTCGTTAGCATTAGCTAAAAACTATACGCAAAAAAAGTCTGGTTACTATTCTTCTCCGGCTTCTTCTCCATCACCATGGCCCATAATATCACGCACCGGTTTTACCGCCTGGTAAATACCGCGGTTATATTTATTTCCTAAGATGATTAACGTTGTGGAGTCTTGTACAAAACGATAGAATACCGTGTTGTTTCCATGCCACCAGCCATTATGATAGATAATATTTTTTGTGCTGTCGGGATACACCATGAGGCGCCATCCAAGCCCGTAGTTGCGGATGCCCGGTTTTTCGTGGCTGTATGGCGTATAAGCAGCTTTCAACGTTTCCGCATTTAACAGCTGACCGGAATAGAGCGCCTGGTCCCATTTAAGCATATCGCGTGCGGTACTGTAAATGCCTTTATCGCCCATGACACCGTCGAAATAGGTATCCGGTTCAAACTGCCCGTTGTATTTATGACTCTGGGTTTGATGGGAGCGTGCAGCCGAAGCCGGATCATACACGAAGGTTCCTGACATTCCCAGCGGCTGGAAAATGGTTTGTTCCATGAACGCCGCATATTTCTGTCCGCTTACTTTTTCGATGATAGAAGCCAGCAGCAGGTAGTTGGTATTACAATACTGGAAATGCGTGCCTGGCAGATGCTGCATGGCAGGTTTATGAACTTCCATCAGTTTGATCACCTCATCGTTGGTAATAAAACGCGATTCTTCTTTCCATAAGCTATCACAGAAATAAAGGTAATTGGGCAGGCCGCTACGGTGACTCAGCAACATGCGCACATTGATTCCCTTGTAGGGGAATTCGGGAAAGAATTTTTGCAGGGAGTCGTCCAGGCTGAGCTTTTCTTTTTGCACCAGCCATAGCACTGCTGCGCCGGTAAAGGTTTTTGAAACAGAAGCCAGCTGAAAAGAGGAGCTGTCTATTACAGGCGTTTTAGTCCTGGAGTTTTCGTAACCATGATATTGTTCAAAGATGACAACGCCCTTTCTGGCTACCAATATGGCGCCATTGAAACCGGAGCGTAAAAGTTTACCATTGTAGAATGCCGATAACTCGTGTTGCATCTGTATCGTACGCGGCGATTTGAGGACGGCTTCCTTTTCCGCGTTACTTAATCCCATTGTGTAAAGAACGCTGTCGGACGATGCTTTTTTCCTTTCGGCTTCCCTGCGTGCTGCAGAGCTCTGGCAACTTGATATAATTGCAATTCCGGATATAGTTAAGATAATACTTACTGCTTTCAATCGCTTCATTAGAGGAGTGTACTACGTTGCTTAATTCAAATGACCCTTAAAAAAATACAAAGCGCTAAATTTATGCCCAATGTGAAAAATTGCCAAATAAAAACGGTGTTTTCTGTTCCTTTTAATTGATTTTTAAGCCTAAAAGCTGAAAAAAGTTAAAAAAAAGTCCCTGAGAAGTACGTTTTTTTGATAAAATCGAATTTGATCCCCCTGCTATTTGAATATTCCCCAACATCGAGTAGGTTTGTGCCCTGTTTCCCCGCTATCAGCAATTATTAAGCCAATTGCAGCACATAGATACACATATAATCTAGTATAATATTATGGACCAGCAAAAGTCGACAAGTTATCCGAAAGAGAAGATCAGCATTTTGTTATTAGAAAACATCAGCGATGCCGCGGTGGCAGAATTTACCTCCGCAGGGTATCAGGTTCGCAAGTTGTCGGGCGCACTGAGTGAAGAGGATCTGATCAATGAAATCAAGGATGTACACCTTCTGGGCATCCGTTCCAAAACCAAGGTAACGCGCAAAGTGCTGGAGTCGGCCAGGAAGTTGCAGGCGATTGGATGTTTTTGTATCGGAACCAACCAGGTAGACCTGAAAGCCGCTACAGAACATGGTGTAACCGTATTTAACGCACCTTATTCCAACACCCGTTCGGTAGCTGAGCTGGTAATAGGTTTATCTATTATCCTGATCCGCCGTATTGTTGATAAAAATGCCGCTGCCCATAATGGTACCTGGATGAAGGAAGCGACCGGCAGCTATGAACTCAGGGGGAAAACGCTGGGTATCGTAGGATATGGCAATATCGGTAGCCAGGTAAGCGTACTGGCAGAGGGAATGGGGATGAATGTTATCTATTATGATGCAGAAACCAAGCTGCCGCTGGGTAATGCAGAACAGCAACGTACCCTGAAGGAACTTTTCAACAAAGCCGATATCATTTCCCTGCACGTGCCTTCCAGCAAAACCACGGCTAATATGATCACCAGGGAAGTGCTGGCAGATGCAAAACCTGGCGCTATTTTTATCAACTATGCCCGTGGGGAAGTAGTAGACCTGGAAGCACTGAAAGATGCTCTCGAAAGCGGCCTGTTATCAGGCGCGGCTATTGACGTATTCCCTGTGGAACCGGAAAAGAACGGCGCAGCTTTCAGCACGCCGCTGCAGAAATTATCGAACGTTATTTTAACACCACATATCGGAGGCAGCACCGAAGAGGCACAGCACAACATAGGCCTTGATGTGAGCAGCAAAATGCTGAACTACCTGGAAAAGGGTGCCAGCTTTGGTTCTCACACTGTTCCGGCTATCAGCGTACCGCCTATCGAAAACACACACCGTATCCTGCATATTCACCAGAACGTGCCAGGGGTGCTGTCGGCGATCAACACTGCTTTGTCTGCCAACAAAATCAATATCCTGGGTCAGTACCTGAAAACCAACGACCAGATTGGTTATGTAGTGCTGGACGTGGATACCCGGTTATCGCAGGAAGCGCTGGCGCTGCTGAAAGAAGTGGAGCATACTATTAAAACCAGGTTGCTGTATTAATCATCCTGGATAAAGGATTGGCCGCAGATGATCCCATAGGTTGATCATCTGCGGCCAATTTGTCTTTTCACCCGTTATATCACCCTGTTCACCGATTCTTTTTCACTTTACATGCTTTTTCTGCGCATATTTTGAAAATTCTTTGTTAACCTTGTAGTGCAACTGAAAAAATTACACATGAAAATGAACAGGGCACTGATAACAGGAGCGGGGTTGATAGCCGGACTTTTGTTGAATATGAATGCTTCAGCACAGGATGAACCCAATAAATGGGCGCCGGCCAGTATTAAAATAGACGGACAACCTACCGAATGGCCCAAACCACTGCAATTCTATAACAACGTTACCAAGTTATTTTATACCATAGCCAACGATAAAGAAAATATATACGTAGTCGTAAGTGTACCCGATCCGCAAAGCCAGATGAAAATTATGCGCTCAGGTCTTACGGTTTCGCTGAATGCCTCCGGAAAGAAAAAAGGTGGCGCCTCGGTTACTTTTCCACTAACGGCAAATGTAAGTGCCGGCGCACCGGATGTACCGGAAGCTTCCCGTGCGTTAATCGCCGGTGAACTGAAAAAGCAGATCCTGGCTAACCTGAAAGAGATCAAAGTTGATGGGTTTGATAGTATCCCGAACGGCAATATTCCGGTGCAGAATACGTTTGGTATTCTATCGGCAGCTGGTTATGAAGCATCGGGCAACCTCGTATGTGAACTGGCAGTTCCACTGAAAATGTTAGGTATACCAGCCGGCAGCCAACAACCCATCGCTTATCATTTTAAGGTGAATGCTATGAAGAAAGAGGATAAAAAGGAATTGGAGGCAAAACGTGAGAAAGGACAACCAGCCCCAATGCCTGGTGAGTATGCTGATCATTTCGCTTTATATTATTCTGCAGACTTCTGGACCAGGCAAACACTGGCCACCCACTAGCCTGCAAAACGCAAATCAGTCTTAACCGCTTTTATGTATAAGAAACTATTTTATACGGGAACTAAAGCCATACTGGCCGGAGCTTTCTGTGCAGGGATCCTTGCGTCCTGTCACAAAGATAATAATGCTGCTCCGTCAAATCCAAAGGACACTTCGCAACTGTCAGCCTCGCTGGCGGAAGATTCGCTGAAGTACCTCATGTACCAGATCATGCAGGTAACCTATGGTGATGGCGGACGCACAGGCAGCACCGGACTGCCGACCTACTTCTGGTATACGTCGGTACCCGCCCTGGATCCGTTTAGCAACACCTATCCCAATGCAGATACCCTGCTTAACGTGATGAAAAGGTATGCGATCAACCCGGCAACGTCGGCCCCATACGATCATTACAGCTTCCTTGACAGGAACGGTACCCTCACCAATAAACTCATGAACGGAGTTTCCTCCCGCACCTTCGCCGCCACCACCAGCGACTTTGGACTGGAATACGCACCGGTATTGGCAGCAGCCAACAGCAACCAGGTAAAGCTGTATGTGCTGTATGCCGATAAAAACAGCCCGGCAGGTAAAGCCGGAATCGACAGGGGATGCGAGATCACTTCGGTAAACGGAACCACTTCTTTTACCAATACCAGCAGCTCCCTGTCATTTGTTTATAATGCAATTCTGAAATCAACATCCACCGTAACATTAGGCATCAAACGGGCCGATAACACCACCTTCACGACCACCCTTAACCCGGGAGCTTACGAGATAAACCCGGTATTGTTTGACACGGTTTACACCGCCGCCAACAATACCAAGGTGGGGTACTTCGGATTGTATACGTTTGCCAGTGTTATTAATGATAAAGATCAGGCTACTTTTACAAAAACAGCCCTTGATAAAGTATTCGCCAGGTTTGTTTCCAGTGGTATCAAAAACCTGATAGTAGATCTGCGTTATAATGGCGGAGGCGCCACCACCACGGCAGAATACCTCGATAGTGCCATTGCCCCATCGTCGGCCTCCGGCAAAATAATGTATACCTATAAGTATAACGATAAACTCACCGCAAACCTTAAAGCCACGGGGTTGACAGAAACCGTTAAGTTCCCGGCAGGTACAGGTGGTTTAGCGCTTAATAACGTGTTTTTTATTACCAGCAGCAACACAGCTTCTGCCAGTGAATTAACATTAAATAACCTCAGGCCGTATGTAAAAGTATTGCTGGTAGGAGAGAAGACTTATGGGAAACCCGTTGGATTTATTGACTTTAATATTTCCGCCTATAATCCTTCCGGCTCGAAGAAATACCTGGCAGATCTTTATGCGATTAACTTTGCCACACATAACGCCGCTGGTACTGGTGACTATTACACTGGCATTCCGGTAGATAAAGCCGCTATTGATTATGTAAATGTTCCCTGGGGTTCTACTGTTAACGACGATAACCTCAAAAAGATCATGAGCTATATTAATACCGGGGCTTTCCCAACTGCAAGAGCGGCACAGCTCAGTACTGAAACCATTGGCGGACTTCGTACTGCCATCCCGAATGCGAAACCACTCAGCAGCTTTAATGGTATGGTGGATTACCGCCTGAGTAAAGAGATAGGAAAGAGAAACTTTTAAGGTGGCATTTATTGGTTGGCTTTTAGCAATCGTTTCGGATCGCTAAAAGCCAACCAATAAAAGCAGTATCAATAAACAATGATTTCGTCTGCGAACAGAAACCCATGTTGTTCGTTCTTCGCGTGAACCCTGATGAACCGCGCTTTCTGACCACCCAGGTCAAACTTAAAATCCTTAAAAACAAGTGTTGAAAGACTGGCAGGAATATCGTTGTTTACCTGTTCCAGGGGTTTAAAATTTTTTCCGTCTTCACTTGTCAGCAACTCCACGAAGGCAGGGATGTATACACCCGGCCCGGTGAGCTGCATAAACGTAACGGATAAACGATTCAGTGTGGTAAGTGCACCCATGTCAATGGTAACATCCATATCCCTTCCTTCAAATCCTTGCCACTGGCCATCCCCGTAAGTAAGTGAACCGCGGTAACCATTCACCAGTGTGGCTTCCCGTTGTGCGGGATAACCCTTACTGAAGGGGAGATTATAGATCACTTTTTTCCCGATGGCAATATGATCATCCAGTTGTAAAAAAGCTGGCTTTCCCTGTATCAGGCTGTCTTTAAAGATCGCCGCCGTTACAGGAGCACTACCCTTTACTTCAAACGGACCAGTATATAACTGCGACCGGCCGTCAGGTATGGTGCTGTCAAGTGTGTAACGGATCTGCGGATGATATTGCTCAGTCGTGAATGAAATCATGGTGCGATGATGTGCCGCATCTATCTCCGGGTGAATGATGATGCTATTGGAAGGCCGGTAGTAATTTACGTTTAGCCGTTGGAGTAAGCGATAATGAGCTTGCAACCGCCGTTGAAAATCGGCGAGGTTTTTATGCGCGGTATCAGACCATACTACTTCCGATAAAGCCAGTAAGCGTGGATACACCATATATTCCAGGTGATAGGAGGTTGCTATATATTCGGTCCATATATTAGCCTGTGCTCCCAATACATGTTTGGCCGCCGCAGCATCGAGTTCTTTTGGAATAGGCTCGTAGCTGTAAACTTTTTCCAGTGGGAGATATCCGCCGATGGCTTCCGGCTGAGTAGCGGGATCAGCCTGGTAGCTATCAAAATAACAATAACCTCCGGGTGTCATGATCACATCGTGGCCCTCTTTGGCGGCTGCAATACCACCACTTTCACCACGCCACGACATCACCGTAGCTTCCGGAGCAAGGCCCCCTTCGAGTATTTCATCCCATCCCAGCAGTTTACGTCTATGCGCCAGGAGGAACTTTTCCATCCGCCGGATGGCATAGCTCTGCAGCTCATGTTCGTCTTTCAGTTTTTCGGTACGGATGCGTTGCTGACATTTGGGACAGCCTTTCCATGCTTTTTTATCTGCTTCATCACCACCAATATGGATATAGGGAGATGGGAAAATGTCCATCACTTCTGTTAATACATTTTCCAGGAAGTCGAATGTTGCATCATTACCCAGGCATAGCTCCGAATTTTTATAAGGAATGCCGGAGCAGGAGAGCTGTGGATACACGGCCAATACTTCTTCAGAATGCCCTGGCATTTCTATCTCCGGAATAACGGTGATGCCACGTTGCGCTGCATAGGCCACTATTTCGCGGGCCTGGGCCTGGGTATAATAACCGCCATAGGCGTTGGGATCGTCTTCCCTTGAGTACCGGCGGCCTTTTGTCCACCAGTCTTTCCAGTTGCCATAGTCGCGCCAGGCAGCCGTTTTCGTCAATTCCGGGTAACGTTTTATTTCCAGTCTCCAGCCGGCGCCGTCGGTAAGATGCCAATGGAAAGTATTCATCTTATAAAGGGCCATCAGGTCAATGAAACGTTTGATATATGGAGCCGGAAAAAAGTTCCTGGACACATCGAGGTGCACGCCGCGGTAGCCAAACCGGGGATGGTCTTCAATATCTGCGCAAGGCAGCATAGCCGGATCAGGCTGTAGTAATTGCAGCTGTAATAATGATTGCATGGCATTTAATGCACCGGTTTGGGTACGCGCCAGTACCAGGGTATTGTTGGGCGTAATCTTCAGCCGGTATCCTGCGGTATCAGGAACAGCTGCTTTGTCGGTCAGCCTGAATATAATACTGTGTGCGGGATTTGTTTTAGCCCTGGTCAACATTGGCCCGGGCAAATGGGCAGTAGTGGCAAACAACGATGCAACGGCTTTGAATACCGGGTCAGTGTACACCGTGGTTTGTGGTGTTACTGCAAATGTTCCCGGAGCGGGTGTCACCACTGCGGGCCTGGGAATGAGGTCGAGGTTGCCGGGAGACTGGCTATAGGCGGTTAAGCCAAAACCAAGTGCCAACACAGATAAAAAGCAGATACGTTTCAACATACACTTTATTGGTAACCAGTGAAAGTAATGTCTTTTTATGAAAAGGAAAATATACGATGAGAAAGTACCGGGAAGAGTGAAGATACTATAAATGAAACAGGTCCGGGTAGTATTACCCGGACCTGTTTCATTTATTAACGATGGCTGGTTATTTTGATCCGAGCTTCCGGATCATGTCGGCAGACATATCTTCTGAATAAACGCCATACCCGTACATCAATACTCCTTTCACGCCAGATTTTGTTTCAATAGCATATACTATTGCTTCATCTCCCGGATCTGTATCCCCCTCGAAACGGTAGGTTTCTGTTATTGCAAAATCCTGTGGATGAATTTTGGTTTCTCCTGTATGTATGCAGTCAAAAAGCAGATTGAAGTCTGCCGTGTATCCACGTTTGCGGAGGTCTTCCATGGCCGCTGTGACGGTGTCGTAAACTTTCATATTCGTCATGATTTCTGATTATTTACTAAGGTAGTAAAAAGCAGCAAGCAAAAGGACAATTGCCTTTTGCTTGCTGCTTTTGTTTTATGTGATATGTATTAGCGTACCACAGTTACTTCGCCTTTGAGAACATTGGATTTTCCTCCGGCTACTTTCTTGTAGTTGAGCCACCATACGTAGGTGCCAATATCCACCGGAACACCTTTGTATTTACCATCCCATCCTCTGTGGTCATCGGAAGTCATAAAGATTAATTCACCCCAGCGGTTAAAGATCCGCAGTTCATAGTCGAACATCTGTCCTCTTACTACCGGTCTGAATACATCGTTACGTCCGTCGCCGTTTGGTGAGAAGGCATTTGGTATGGTCGGTTTAGGTTCGCATACTACAACGTCTACCGTGATATCGTCTGTTGCGGATCCGCAATCGTTGAATACCGTTACCTTATAAGTGCCTCCGTTTGTCACGGTGAGAGAAGGAGCGGATGAACCGTTATCCCATCTTACACCGGTGATGCCGCCGCCTTCAGCGCGCAGGATCAGGGTTTCGCCTTTACAGAGGGTGGTGTCCCTGCCCAGGTTAATGACTGGTAAACCGGTGATGTTCACGTTTACGCTGTCGAGGAATACGCGTTGACAGAATCTGTCCATTACTGCCAGTTTGTATTTGCCGGCTTGCGTAATTTGTTTAACCGGGTTTGGATCACCATCATTCCAGAGGTAAGAAACCGCATCCGGGTTGGTACCGTTCAGTGTGATGCTGCCGCCTGGACAGATGTTTCTGTCTGGTCCCAGATCCAGGGTGAGCGATGGTTTGAGTCTAACGTTTACTGTATCTCTTACCACGCAGTTGTCTCTGCTTACCGCAACCCAGTAGCCACCAGGTTGATTTACCACGATGGAGTTGCCGGTTTCGCCTGTCTGCCATTTAATACGACCGCCATTTGAATTCACTGTGAGCATGATAGATTGATCAGGACAGATCGCCGTATCACGACTCAGGCTGATATCCGGTGGAGGATTTACACTCACTTTCACGGTATCGATAGTGATACATCCGAGTTTCATCACTTTCACCCAGAATTGTTCCTGGGTGCCCACCAGGATGGAAGGAGCGGTAGAACCGTTACTCCAGAGGTATTGTGCACCGTCTACGTATGCATCCAGCTTCACGGACTGACCACGGCAGATGGTAGTATCAGGGATATCTACCAGTGGTGTTGGAACGAGACCCACGTGAATGGTATCTGTAGTGGCACATTCGCCGTTGCTTACATTTACCCAGTAGGTGCCCGCCTGATTAATGTTGATCCGCTGCGTGGTTGCGCCGGTAGACCATTTAATCTGGTAAGCGAAGTTGGCTGGTCCTGCATCCAGTACGAGGCTGTTGCCGCCGCAGATGGTGGTATCGTTACCGAGGTTCACCATTGGTTTCTGGATATAGGTCAGGTTGTATGTTACCGTGTCGGAGGAACAACCGGTTCTGCCATCTGTAATGATGAACGAAGCAGAAGTAGCGCCATTCAGGTTGAACACATTGTTGCTTTGTGTACGTGGTAAACCTGTTACTGCATTGGAAGGCGTTACGCTTACCAGTGTGAAGGTTGGCAGGTATACGTCACCTACTTTGCGTAATGCAATTCTTCCGTTGTCGGAGCAGTTGGAAGGCAGGGTAGCCTCCAGCTGTGGTTTAGCGCAAGGGTTGATGATCACGCGCTGGATAACATCGTTGGCTTTGTTGCCGCAGGCATCCATGATGCTCCATCTTCTTACAATCGTATAGCCGTTACAGATATCTGCTACATATGGATCTTCCGTATAAATAGCTCTTTTCGGGAAGGTATTGTCACAGTTGTCTGTTGCTGTTAACACAGGAGGAGCAGGGATTTTATCCTGGCAGAAGAGTACTACATCTGCCGGAGCAGGCATAATTACAGGTCTGGTGGTATCCTTCACTGTTACGATCTGTGTGATGGTGGTGGTATTGCCGCAGGCATCTTTCGCAATCCATGTTCTGATGATGCGGTAGTTACCGGCACATTCACCAGGTGTTCTTTCTGTGGTAATACGACGGCTTACGGTCAATCCGTTTCCGATGGTACTGCAATTGTCTGTTACCTGAACATCCATGGAAGGAGCAGGGATATTATCGCAGCTCACGGTTGTATCTGCAGGAGGCTTCACAGTGAATACCGGTTTAGTAGTATCCTGTACAGTGATGATCTGCTGCATGGTGGACTTGTTACCGCAATCGTCGGTTACAGTCCAGGTACGTGTTTCCTGGTAGTTTCCGGCACAGTTGCCCGGTAATTTCACCGTTTTAGTGCTGGTGAATACCTGTACGGTAGCGCTGCAGTTATCGGTGGCAGTAATGGCTGGCCATGCAGGCACCTTATCGCAATCTACCGTGGTGTCTTTCGGAGCAGGCATGCTGAATACCGGTCTGATGGTATCCTGTACCCTGATGATTTGTTGTACTGCACGTGCATTACCACATTCATCGAAGGCTGTCCATTTCCTGTAGATCACATAGTTGTTAGCACAGTTCTGGTTATTGCGTGCGATCGAGTCTTTCGGTACTACCGTGATTACACCGGCGGTACAGTTGTCGTCTGCTGTAAGATTGAGTCCTGCTGGTACTTTGTCGCAATCTACTGTGGTATCAGCAGGTGTTGCTACATTGAATACCGGTGCGGTCATATCTTTCACTGTGATCACCTGTTTCAGGGTTACGCCGGTGTTGCAGGCGTCTTTCGCGGTCCAGGTGCGGATCAGCAGGTAGCTGTTAGCGCAGCTGCCTGGAATATCCTGACGAGTTTCCACCATTGGTATGGTAATTTCTCCCGCACAATCATCTATCACTTTCAGGTCTTTCGCCGCAGGTACCTTGTCACAATCTACGGTGGTATCAGCAGGAGCAGGGGTAGTAAATACCGGTGCTTTGGTATCCTGTATGGTGATCGTCTGAGAAGCGCTTACCGATAATCCGCATCGGTCTGTAGCAGTCCAGGTACGGGTTATGGTACTGAGACAAGGAGACGTTACCACGGTTACATCATTATAAGTAACCGTCAGTGTTTCGTTGTTATAAGGTGTATGACTGAATACCGGTTCTCCGAAGAGGGTGGTATAGTCTTTACCTCTTTCACATTCTGTAGTGATAGCAGGAGGAGTGGAGGTCACAATCGGACGGAGGGTCACGACGGTGATCTTCACGGTGTTGCTGATGTTGTTGATACAAGCACCGGATGCTACCACTCTTCTGTACCAGGTATTGGCGGAGAGTACACCAGGTTGATAGATATCGCTGTTGGCGCCATTAATATTGGTAAATGGTCCGGCAGCGCTTGTGGTACTTTGTTGCCATTGGTAGGTATAGGTACCGTTGCCACCGCTCAGTGCAATACCGCGTATAGCCATTGGCGTTTCAGTGATACAAACTGTCTGATCGGCCTGGATGGTGTTACCCAGTATTTGTTTGCGGTTGATCAGCGTTACACTTGAGCTGGAGGCGTCGCAAACACCGTTGCTTACTACCCAGGTCAGCTGAGCTGTTTCGCCGGCAGGAACTGTGATGGTAGCGTCTTTCTGATTGATATTGCTGATGGTGATTAACGCAGTGTTATTGCTGGTAACAATCCAGGTACCTTTTGCACCTGCTACCCCAGGATCGCTGGCATTCATTTTAAAGGTAGCGTCATCGCAATGTTCCTGGTCAGGTCCTGCATTGGCAGCAACTGGTAACCGGTAGTTGATGAGTGTTACATCATCCCAGGTAGCGCTGCAAACACCGTTGGTCACTGTCCAGCGTAAGGTAACGGTGTCGCCAACGTTCACATTGATCGCGGAAACAGGACTGTTGATGGATCTGATAACGGCGTTTCCTTTAATGATAGACCAGAATCCTCTTGCGCTTGGTACTGACGGAGCAGTAGCTGCCATGGTAAAGTCTCCGGTGTTATTACACATTTCGATATCAGCGCCCGCATTGGCATCGTCTGCTTTCTTATAGTTGATGAGTGTTACAATGCTGCTGCTGTTGGTACAGGTACCGTTGGAAACGGTCCATTTCAGTATAACGGTATCGCCTATAGGTACTGTTACATTGGTAAACGGATCATTTGGCGCCTTGATCGTTGCACGGCCCGGGATGCGACTTACGTCTTCCCAAACACCCGTTGCACTGCTGGATCCGGGTTCACTTGCCTTCATGATGAAGTCGGCAGCGGTATTACATTTTTCCTGGTTAGGTCCTGCATTGGCGGTAACCGCTGCTTTGTAATTGATGATGGTAACCCTGCTGAAAGTAGTGTCACATACACCATTAGCGATTGCCCACTGTAATACAACGGTATCACCTACCGGAACAGTTACAGCAGTAGTTGGGCTATTAGGCGATTTAATGGTGGCTCTGCCAGGTACGCGGCTGATATCCGTCCATATGCCTTTGGCCGTTGGTACGCCAGGTGTGTTTGCCTGCATGATAAAGTCAGCTGTATTGTTACAGATTCTTTGGTCAGGACCGGCATTGGCCTTGTTGGCGGTGGCGTAGTTGGTGATTTTAATTGTTGCTTTCGTAGAATCACAAACACCGTTGGTAATCCACCAGGTGAATGGTACCGTGTTACCTGCTTTAACGATTACAGTAGTGTTGCCTTTGGTACTGTCAGTAATAATAACCGCACCATTGAAGGCTGCCGGATAGCGCCATACGCCTTTCGCCAGATATCCGGAAGGCGCATTACCCGTTAAGGTGAACAATGAATCGTTACAATGTTCCTGGTCTTTTCCAACGATAGCGACTGCAGGGAGATTGTAATTGGTGATGGTCACTTTAGCATTTGTAGAATCACAAACACCGTTGGTGATCAACCAGGTAAATACCACCGACTGACCCGCCGGTACAATTACTTTAGAATTGTAGAGCGTACTATCTGCGATTTTTACACCAACAGCAGTGTTAGGATATCTCCACACGCCTTTGGCGCCAAATGTAGTCGGGTTATTACCAGTTAAGATAAATACCGAGTCATTACAATGTACCGCTATTGGCCTTGTAGTAGCTACGTTTGGTTTGGGATAGTTAGTGATAGTCACTTTGGCGCTGGTAGAATCGCAGACACCATTGGTTACCCACCAGGTAAATACCACAGACTGACCGGCAGGTACAATTATTTTTGAATTGTACAATGTGCTATCAGTGATTTTCACACCTACTGCCGTGTTAGGATATCTCCATACACCTTTGGCGCCAAATGTAGTCGGGTTATTACCTGTTAAGATAAATACCGAGTCATTACAATGTGCGGCTATTGGCCTTGTAGTCGCTACGTTTGGTTTCGGATAGTTGGTAATAGTCACTTTGGCGCTGGTAGAGTCGCAGACACCATTGGTTACCCACCAGGTAAATACTACAGACTGACCGGCAGGTACAATTACTTTAGAATTGTAGCGCGTACTATCTGTTATTTTTACACCAACAGCAGTGTTAGGATATCTCCATACGCCTTTGGCGCCAAATGTAGTCGGGTTATTACCAGTTAAGATAAATACCGAGTCATTACAATGCGCGGCGATAGGTGTTGTGGTAGCGGTATTCGGTTTAGGGTAGTTGGTGATGCTCACTTTAGCGTTGGTAGAATCGCAGACACCATTGGTGATCCACCAGGTAAATACCACGGATTGACCGGCAGGTACAATTACTTTGGAATTGTACAGCGTACTGTCGGTGATTTTTACACCCACCGCGGTGTTAGGATATCTCCATACACCTTTCGCACCAAATGTGGTCGGATTATTACCGGTTAAAATAAATACCGAGTCATTACAATGAGCGGCTATTGGCGCTGTAGTAGCCACGTTCGGTTTTGGATAGTTGGTGATCGTCACTTTGGCGTTGGTAGAATCGCAGACACCATTTGTTACCCACCAGGTAAATACCACAGACTGGCCCGTAGGTACAATTACTTTAGAATTGTAGCGCGTACTATCTGTGATCTTCACACCCACTGCGGTGTTAGGATATCTCCACACACCTTTGGCGCCAAATGTGGTCGGATTATTACCAGTTAAGATAAATACCGAGTCATTACAATGTGCCGCGATAGGTGCTGTGGTAGCGGTGTTAGGTTTCGGATAATTAGTGATGGTCACTTTGGCGCTGGTAGAGTCGCAGATACCATTTGTGATCCACCAGGTAAATACTACGGATTGCCCGGCCGGTACAATTACTTTGGAATTGTAGAGCGTACTGTCCGTGATTTTTACACCCACTGCCGTGTTAGGATATTTCCATACCCCCTTAGCGCCAAATGTAGTCGGTCTGTTACCAGTTAAGATAAATACCGAGTCATTACAATGTGCCGCGATAGGAGCAGTGGTAGCGGTGTTTGGTTTAGGATAGTTAGTGATGGTTACTTTAGCACTGGTAGAATCGCAGACACCATTAGTGATCCACCAGGTAAATACCACAGCATTACCGGCAGGTACAATTACTTTGGAGTTGTACCTGGTACTATCGGTGATAATCACACCCGGAGTGGCAGGGAATCTCCATACACCCTTCGCACCAAACGTAGTTGGATTGTTACCTGTTAAGATGAATACCGAGTCGTTACAATGTGCAGCGATTGGTGCTGTTGTTGCAATGTTTGGTTTCGGATAATTAGTGATAGTCACTTTAGCGCTGGTAGAGTCGCAGACACCATTGGTGATCCACCAGGTAAATACCACAGACTGACCAGCCGGTACGATTACTTTGGAATTGTACAGCGTGCTGTCGATTATTTTTACACCCACCGCGGTGGTAGGATATCTCCACACACCCTTCGCACCAAACGTAGTCGGATTATTACCGGTTAAAATAAACACCGAGTCATTACAATGTGCCGCGATAGGGGCAGTGGTAGCGGTGTTAGGTTTAGGATAATTAGTGATGGTCACTTTAGCGCTGGTAGAATCGCAGACACCATTTGTTACCCACCAGGTAAATACCACGGAGTTGCCTGCTGGTACAATTACCTTAGAATTGTACAGGGTAGCGTCAGTAATGATCACGCCCGGAGTAGCCGGGTATCTCCACACGCCTTTAGCGCCAAATACCGTCGGGTTATTACCAGTTAAGATAAATACCGAGTCATTACAATGCGCTGCAATTGGCGTGGTGGTAGCGGTATTAGGTTTCGGGTAGTTGGTGATAGTTACTTTAGCGCTGGTAGAATCACAGACGCCATTTGTTACCCACCAGGTGAATACAACAGATTGTCCGGCCGGCACAATCACTTTAGAATTGTACAAGGTAGCATCCGTAATGATCACACCCGGAGTAGCCGGATATCTCCATACACCTTTGGCGCCAAATGTAGTCGGGTTGTTACCGGTTAAGATAAATGCCGAGTCATTACAATGCGCCGGGATTGGCGTAGTGATAGCGGTATTCGGTTTCGGATAATTTGTGATAGTCACTTTAGCGCTGGTAGAATCGCAGACACCATTTGTTACCCACCAGGTAAATACTACGGAGTTACCAGCTGGTACAATCACTTTAGAATTGTATAAGGTAGCATCAGTGATGATCACGCCCGGAGTAGCCGGGTATCTCCATATTCCTTTAGCACCAAATACGGTCGGGTTGTTACCTGTTAAGATAAATGCCGAGTCATTACAATGTGCCGCAATTGGAGTGGTGGTAGCGGTATTAGGTTTCGGGTAGTTGGTGATAGTTACTTTAGCGTTGGTAGAATCACAGACGCCATTTGTTACCCACCAGGTGAATACAACAGACTGTCCCGCGGGCACAATTACTTTAGAATTGTACAGGGTAGCGTCAGTAATGATCACACCCGGAGTAGCCGGATATCTCCACACGCCTTTAGCACCAAATACCGTCGGGTTATTACCTGTTAGGATAAATGCCGAGTCATTACAATGCGCTGCAATCGGGGTGGTGGTAGCGGTATTCGGTTTAGGGTAGTTGGTGATGGTTACTTTAGCGCTGGTAGAGTCGCAGACACCGTTGGTTACCCACCAGGTAAATACTACGGAGTTACCTGCTGGTACAATTACCTTAGAATTGTATAAGGTAGCATCAGTGATGATCACACCCGGCGTAGCCGGGTATCTCCATATTCCTTTGGCACCAAATACGGTCGGGTTATTACCTGTTAAGATAAATGCCGAGTCGTTACAACGTGCCGCAATCGGCGTGGTGGTAGCGGTATTCGGTTTCGGGTAGTTGGTGATGGTTACTTTGGCGCTGGTAGAGTCGCAGACACCATTTGTTACCCACCAGGTAAATACTACGGAGTTACCAGCCGGTACAATTACTTTAGAATTGTACAATGTGGCATCAGTAATGATCACACCCGGAGTAGCCGGGTATCTCCATATTCCTTTGGCACCAAATACGGTCGGGTTATTACCTGTTAAGATAAATGCCGAGTCGTTACAATGTGCCGCAATCGGAGTGGTGGTAGCGGTATTAGGTTTAGGGTAGTTGGTGATGGTTACTTTAGCGCTGGTAGAGTCGCAGACACCGTTGGTTACCCACCAGGTAAATACTACGGAGTTACCTGCTGGTACAATTACTTTAGAATTGTACAATGTGGCATCAGTAATGATCACGCCCGGAGTAGCCGGGTATCTCCATATTCCTTTGGCCCCAAATACCGTCGGGTTATTACCTGTTAAGATAAATGCCGAGTCATTACAATGTGCTGCAATCGGAGTGGTGGTAGCGGTATTAGGTTTAGGGTAGTTGGTGATGGTTACTTTAGCGCTGGTAGAGTCGCAGACACCGTTGGTCACCCACCAGGTAAATACTACGGAGTTGCCAGCTGGTACAATCACTTTAGAATTGTACAGGGTGGCATCCGTAATGATCACACCGGGAGTGGCTGGATATCTCCATATTCCTTTGGCCCCAAATACCGTCGGGTTATTACCTGTTAAGATAAATGCCGAGTCGTTACAATGTGCCGCAATCGGCGTGGTGGTAGCGGTATTAGGTTTAGGATAATTTGTGATAGTCACATTGGCGCTGGTAGAATCGCAGACGCCATTTGTTACCCACCAGGTGAATACAACAGATTGTCCGGCCGGCACAATCACTTTAGAATTGTACAGGGTAGCATCTGTAATGATCACACCGGGAGTAGCCGGATATCTCCATATTCCTTTGGCACCAAATGTAGTCGGGTTATTACCTGTTAAGATAAATGCCGAGTCGTTACAATGTGCCGCAATCGGCGTGGTGGTAGCGGTATTAGGTTTAGGGTAGTTGGTGATGGTTACTTTAGCGCTGGTAGAGTCGCAGACACCGTTGGTCACCCACCAGGTAAATACTACGGAGTTGCCAGCCGGTACAATCACTTTAGAAT
>Ga0207426_1000335_pt1 | contig 88453 bp, 94 predicted proteins | sample AraplaMF_Cvi_mMS_FD_184265 | JGI IMG/M metagenome (GOLD analysis project Ga0207426, IMG submission 184265) | Arabidopsis root microbial communities from the University of North Carolina, USA - plate scrape MF_Cvi_mMS (SPAdes) (version 2) | ecosystem: Host-associated > Plants > Roots > Endosphere...
TACGCGTCGGCTCGGACGTCCCCGACCCGGCCCATGCGGGCGACAACGCGGGCCACGGCGACACCGGGCCGGGCGATCACAGCCCCATGGGCCGCGCCGACGACCACGGCAGCCTCGGCGGCCACGCCCCGGACAACATGCCGCGCAACGACCTGAACCAGCCCCCCCGCGGCGGCCCCGCCAACTCCCCGACCACCCACGGCACCGACACTCCGAGCGGAGGCGGCTCCCGCCCGGACGGTCCCGGCAGAGGCGGCACCCACCCGGACACCCCGAGCACCGGCGGCACCCACAACCCGCTGGGCGGCCACGGACCCGGCGGCTTCGACGACATCCCGGGCTTCGGTGACGACGCGGCCCGTGCGGGCGACGGGACGGCCCCGGCGGGCGGTCACGACGGCCATCCGGCGCACCCCGCTTCCGGGCAGCAGATGACGCCCGAGCAGGTCAAAGCCAAGCAGGACGAGTTCGCACAGAAGGCGAACGACCCCGACAAGACCTGGTTCAACCAGTACTACCGGTCGGACGGGCACCGCCTCAGCATCTACACCAAGATCGACGACGTCGAGCTGCCGATCCTGGCCAAGGACAGCGACGGGTCCTGGATCTCCAAGAACAGCCTTCCGTCCGCCGGCTCCGAGACCAAGTTCGGCCGTGATCCATTCCTCCGCGCCGAGACCCATCCCGAGATCGACCACCTCGACGACGTCGCCAAGGACCGCAAGGCTTCCGTCGAACTCGCCAACGCCGAGCGCGTGCACAAGGCCTCGCCCACCGCCGATACGCTCGACGAGCTGGCGAAGGCGCAGGAGCGTTTCGACGCGCGCATGACCCCGCGGTGGGGCGAGAACACCTCCAACAACACCTCATTCTCGGAACGCTTGGGCGAGGACGCGGCGCGGCTGCACGTCGTCCCGGAGAGGTTCCCCGACTCGGTGGAGCAGCCGCTGCCGAAGACGCCCAACGGCGCCAACATGTTCGACCAGCTGTACCGCCGTCCGAACGGCAAGTTGATGATCATCGAGGCAAAGGCGCCCAACTCTGGCCTCCTCTGGCGCAAGGGCGTCGGCCCGGCCGAGGGCTTCATGGTGAAGCAGGGAACCGAGCCGTACCTGCGGACCATCATCGCCGAGATGGAGCGCCGACCGAACCTGAAGGTGACCGATGCCTCCGGCAAGGTATGGACGAACGCGGACCTTGCCGATGAGCTCACGAAGGCCCTGGACGGCAAGAACCTGGAATATGCCATGGTGAAGGCCACAGACGGCGGCAGTAAGTACGCTGGGGCCATCCTCGAATTCTTCAAGATCTGACAAAGGAGACAGTGTCCGTGATCGTGCCGCGCCAGGACTATCAGAAGGACGAGATGGCAGCGGTGGTTCCCGTCATGGAGGGGTCGCTGTCCTACTCGTTGGAGGAGATCGAGACCTCGCACAACTCCAGGTCGGGCGCAGTCATGAGGTCGCTGAACGTCGCCCTCGTCCGCTGTGTTGGGGACCCCCCTGCCGGCATGTTGGAGACCTGGGAGTCCTGGCTGCTGGCCATGCAGGTACATTCCGCCGTCTTCGCCGCCGCCGATCCCAACCGGGAAACGGTCACCTGCAAGATCCGCCAGGAGGAGCGCGACCTCGCCACCACCGGGCCGCAGACCTACCTCAACGCGAACACCTGGCTCAACGCCTTCTACCTCGCGGTCATCTGCCGTGAAGCAGCCCGCCTCGACATGCTGGCCCGGATCCCAGTGTCCCTTCTGCGCAATTTCGGCGGCGCCCTGGACGAGTACACCTACGCCTGGGTGGAAACCCTCCAGAGCTTCTGGCTCCGCCGGGACGACCTGCGCACACACCTGGTACGCGCCGTGGACCTGAGTGCTCCCGAGCACGCCCGCGTCGTCGACGCGGAGACAATGATCAAGCTCAAGTACCCGCCGATCATGATGCTCTACCGTTACCTGCGCAACGACGTCGCTGGCTTCAACGACGCTCTGGCCGACGCCATCCGCTGGCACAAGGAGTACTGGACCGCCGACGAGGACCGCACCGAAAACATCCTCGGGATCGTGGCCCTCGCTCCACTGGCCATCGCCAGCCTCGCGAAGGCCAACGGCATCGCCGTCGAGGTCGAGTCTGACTACCTCCCCAAGGCCCTCCTCGACTTCGCCTGGCGCGGCGAGTTCGACGCGTAACACCGCCCCCCATTTGCTCCCTGCGGGCAGGGCTTAGTTGCGGACGGGAGGAACCGCCGGTGGCCCTTGCCAGGCCTGCTTGGGGCGAGTGCGTGAGCAGATAGGTGCAGCGCCGCGAACTGCGTTCCGTCTTGAAGGAGTACAGCTTGCCGATCAAGGGCGAGCTGTACGACCGAACGTACGAGTACGTGCGGGAGAACTACTGAACGACGTCTCGCGGAACTCCTTTAGATACGGCTTGGCCATTGCGACATCCTTCCAGTCCGCCTCTCAGCGAGCCAGGTCAGGTGTCACCCAACGCTGCAGCAGTCCCGCTGCTGGTGGACGCGCTCGTGACTGCGCCATGACGACCACGCCCGATGGCGGCCGAACGACCGCCGAGGAGCGTGTCGCGGAGATCATTGGCCGCTACGGAGACGACAGCGTGGTCGGGCGGCGGCTCAGCCAAGGTAGGGATAGGCGCCAGCCAGGTAGTTCCCGATCTGCTAGCGCATGCTCGGGTGAATGTCGTACTGGGCGAGATCGGCCGGCTGGGCGAAGCGAACGCCGTCGGCCTCGTCGTTGATCGTGGGGGTGCCGCCGACGGGGCGGCCAATGTAGGAGTTCTCGTACTGCTGGCGGATCTCGCCGTCGGTGTAGGCGACGATGTGGTTCGTTGGTGTAGACGCCGAGGAAGCAGGTGATCTCCGCGATGATGCCGGTCTCCTCCAGGCACTCGCGGACCGCACACTCGGCCGCGGTCTCACTAATGTCCTGGGCCCCCAGGGAGCGCCCACTGACCTGTGTCGCGGCGGCCTTGGAGGAGGATGGCGCCAGCCTCGCCGACAACGAGGAGGTTGCTGGCCGGGATGAGGGTGTTCGCCTTGGGGCCGGCCGGGTCGTAGTAGTACTCAGTCCTGCCCACGTTCGGCCGTCCTCCCTCGGTCGGTGCCTGCGGGCGCCCGCAGGCCCGGACGGGTTCGCCCCTTGAACCTAGTCACCCACGCCCCGCGGTCACAGCTCGCGTAGGGCGGCGAGAACCTGCCCCATCACGAGCGGGGTGACCTCCGGACCACCGGCGGAGGGGCCGGTGATTGCTGCCTTGGGTTGCGTCGGCACCTCGGCCCAGACGGTCTTTCCTGGAAGAGACGGCTCGGGGTAGCCCCAGCAGTTGGCCATGGTCTGGGTCAGGAGCAGTCCTCGGCCACCGGTGGCGTGGCCGTCGCTCGCTCGCACGGGGCGTCGGTGGCCGCGGATCGCGGTCGCTAACCCCGATGAGGACGCCACTTCGCCGCTCACCTGGGCATCGCCGTCAGGACGGAAGCGACCTGGCACGCCGACTCGTCTGTCATGCCTCGCGGGGAGATGCAGCAACTTCTCGACACGGCGCACGAGCAGGCCCCGCCCGCTTCGCCCCCCTGCTGGCGAAAGAACGGGCGCCAGCAGACCCGGTCCCGCCCGGCGCACAGGCACTGCGCGTGGCCATCACGGTGGTCATCCACGACAGCGACGTCCTCCTGGTCTGCCGACGGGACAGCGACGCCGCAGGGATCACTTGGCAGTTCCCGGCGGGGGGCATCAAGCCAGGAGGGAAGGCAGAGACCACCACGGTGCGCGAGACGTTGGACGAGACTGGGGTCCACTGCGCGGTACGGAAGCACCTCGGGAACCGCCTGCACCCTGCGACCGGCGTGCTGTGCGAGTACTTCCTCTGTGAGTACCTGGCCGGCGAGGCCACCAACAGCGACGCGGCCGAGAACATGGACGTGATGTGGGTCCCCAGAAACGCGGTGACCCGCTTCATCTCCGTCGATACGATCTTCCCACTCGTCCTGGCCGTCCTGGCCGTCCTGGCCGTCCTGGCCGTCCTGGAGGAGCAGACGTGACGCAGCAAAACACGGACGAGCGGTCGGGTATCGCCGCCGCCATCGTCGTTCACGAAGGCCGTGTGCTCATGGTCCGCCGCCGCGTGAGCGAGGGACAACTCTCCTGGCAGTTTCCGGCCGGAGAGGTCGAGCCCGGCGAGGAACGCGAGGACGCCGCCGTACGGGAGACCCAGGAGGAGACAGGGCTGACCGTGATGGCGGTCAAGCTGCTCGGCGAGCGCGTCCACCCGAAGACGGGCCGCCTGATGTCGTACACCGCCTGCCAGATGCTGGGCGGCACAGCTCATGTAGCGGACACCGAAGAGCTGGCCGAACTTGCTTGGGTCGCCCACGGTGACATCCCGGAGTACGTGCCCTACGGACTGTTCGAGCCGGTACAGGAGTACCTCGACGGTGCCATGCCGTCCTGAGTCACCCCAGAGCTCTTCGGCGTCTCGTCCGGTGGGCAGCGCAGTGTCGTCAAGCAGACGGCTATCCGTGTCGGTGACGTCTTGGGCGTCGTCTCGGGAGCCCCCAGTCTTGTCAATACGCAACTGAAGGGGACCCTCGGCAAGGTGCAGCGTGCAGTTTGACTCCCGCTGTCGGCGGACTCGAAGTGGGGCCAGCGGCCGGGATACCTCCCGGCCGCTGGCCCCACTTCTCATCTCGGCGCGATCGTCCGTGATCGTGCCCTCAACGGCTGGGAGGACGGCGGCTTATGCGTCGCCTCCGCGTGCTTCCCTGAGGATCTCGAGGCTCTCGGCGTCCTTGGGTTCGGAGCGGCGGAACTGCGGGTGGCCGAGGTCCATTTGGAGTGCGGCGTGAAGTGGCGCGGGATAGCGGGTTCGATCGGACCACGAGAGCGCCTGGTGGCTGAGTCGGGCTGCGGCGACGGCGAGGGCCTCGCGCTCGTACCCGTCGCGCGTGTACATCGGAGTAATTTCGCGGGTGGTCATGCTGTACCAGGGAGAGTTGAGTTCGTTCTCCTTGCGCTCGTCAGCATTCTTTGACGCCTTGCCCGGGTCGGCGCGCCAGCGGGTCTTCCACTGTCCGTGGCGCTTCTTGCCGTAGTTGCGGGGCTCGGTGAACAGGAACCACGGATGCCCCTCGGGACGGTCTTCCGGGTAGTAGAGGTCGCTGGAGGTCTTGAGCGGCTTGGTGGTGCCGTTCTTCAGCTTCTCAATGACGGAGACGAGTCGTGGCATCTCGGCCTGCGCGCAATTCATGCGGATGATGCTGACGGGCTTCCAGGAGGCGGGCAGGCCGCTTCCTGGAAGCCACAGGCGGGGGTCGTCCGGGTCAGGGCTGAGGCCCTGCTTGTTGTTGTGCAGGCCCGGCCACACGCGGCGGCTGGCGTGGCCGTCGATCATCAGGGCGTACGGGAGCCCATCGAGCTCGTCGCTGAGGTCTTGGAGGGCGGTACGGACGTCCTCGCCGGCCTGTGCCCAACGCTGCATTTCACCTTGGCCGTCCTGCGTGTGCAGAGGGTAGTTGGCGGCATGGAAATTGCTCTGCGCCCGCGCGTAGTGCTCCCACTGCGGGTGGATGTTGCTCCAACCGAGCATGCGCCAGGTCTCGCCGGCCTTGTGGGACGGGATCACCGCGGTGGCGGTGATGATCCTCTTGGGTTGTCCCTTGTACTTGCGGTCGGTGGCCTGCTTGCGGATATGGATGCCCACAAAGGCCATGCGGGGCAGCGGATACGGGTCGTCTTCAGGGTAGAGAGCACGCTCGAACCGGTCGTCGATCACGCCGCACGATCGGTACAAGTCCAGCTGGCCCATGTAGACGCGGTGGTCTTCGAACGCCGCAGCGGGCTTCTTGACGGTGCTGAACGTCTTGGTGAACGGGTCGTACGTGCGGCCGACCAAGAACTGAGACGGCACTGCGGCCTTTGCGAGCTCCCGTACTACCTGGTGTTTGGCGTCATTCTCGGCGAGGGCTGACTTCACCTCGGCGGGCTTCATGCCTTCGTGTTCTTCCCCGCGGACGGGGAGCTCCGTCTCGCACCAGGCCGCGAGGAGCACGCCTGGCTCTGCGAACTGGCTGATGAGGGCCTCGGCATCCGAGGCCCTCTCCTTTCCAGGGCCGTGTTTCAGCAGAGTCTCGGCGTTGCAGAAGACTGCCTCGATGCCCTCCGCGAGAGGCGTGGTGTCCTTTCCGTTGGGGTCGGGGTCGATGTGTTCCGGATCGAGGCCGTAGGGGTGGGCGAGACCGTGGATCATGCGCGTGAGGGTCTCGTCCCGGTACCAGAGACACAGGATGCGGAGCTTGGTGTAGCCGGCTGCTTCGATGGAGCGCCGGATGCTGTCAGGCGAGGGGTTGCCGATGAGGTCGACGTAATCCCCGTCGCTCTTTCGCTTCTTCTTCTCCTTCTCCTGCGTCGAGGTGGCGGGCTCATGGGGCCGCTTGCCGAAGACGTTGCCCTTCGACTTCAGTTCGAGCAGAGAGACGGTGTTGCCGAAGGTGCGCCGGATCTGGTCCTGGAGAAGGGAGAGCTGGTAGATGCCGGCGCCGGGACCGACGGCGAAGGAGTCCGTTTTGGGCATGGTCGGCCGGATGGTGCCGGGTGCGGGTGTGAGGATGTCGACCCTCTTGCCGTTTTCGTCCCTGAGGTTCAGGCGGTGGCGTTCGTCGGCAACGCGTTCCTCCAACGCCGTGAGCGCTGTCCGGTCGGCGTCGAGTTTCGCCAGGATCTCCAGCGCGTGCTTGTTCGCCTGGCGCAGGCCCCATCCGTCCAGAGAGAGGGACATCAGGGGGCGGTGGGTGCCGTGGTCGAGCAAGGCGGTGCGTGCGTGGACGACAGTGTTGTTGACGCGGCGGATGTGTGCGTTCAGGTTCAGGACGGGGTTGGGCTCGGCGGTGTAGGTGGCCATCTTCACCGAGACGCGGGACATGGCGTACTGGACTTGCGCCCGCGTGGGGCCCTTGGGACGGGCGGTGGCGGCCTCACTGAGGTCGACGGGGTGGGCCAGGGAGGCGAACAGCGGGCCGATGGGGTGGTCCCATGCGATCAGATCGCCGTCGCTGTCGGGTCGGTAGTACACAGCCGCGGTGTTGGTGGACGGCTGCCAGTCGACGATGCGTTCCTTCGTCACGCCGTCCTTCGTCTCGTACGGCTCACGGACCGGTTCCACTTCCGTGTCCAAGAGCGGTTTAGCGGCCAGCTTCTTCGCGATGTGCCACTTCACCGCCTGATAGGCCCAGCTGTCAGGGCTGGCTGGCCTGCCGTCCTGCTGGGCGAGGATGTTCTCGGCGAGGCTGAGCGACTGCGGCGTGACACCGGCCACCAGTTTCGCCAGGGCGGGCTCGTCCATGAACGGGATCTCGTCGAGAGGGATCTTGCGGACGATCCCTTCCAGGTAGGTGAAGACGTTCTTGAGGACGCCGGGTTCCACGGGGCTGAGCGTCACCATGAACGCCAGGTTTCTGTCCAGGTACACGTACCCGTCGGTGATCTGCTGGAGAACGGTGACCGCGATGGAGTACGGAATCAGGAAGGGGTCGGAGTCCTGTACGCCTTCAATCCGCTTGCTGTTGCGGTTGGCCGTGCTGCCCAGGTCGCGCCAGGCTCTGCGCGTCGGCGAGTGGTAGTCACCGAAGTCCCAGACCAGGGCGGCCATGCCGTCCAGGAGCTGTGGGGTGCACTTGATCGATGTGGTGTGCGCGGTGAGATCCCGCTGCGTGCTGCGACGCCCCATGGACGGTCTTACCTCTTCTCTCGGCATTTCTCCCGGACAGGGAAAGCAGTCCCCGCCTGCACCGGCGGCGGGCGGGGGCAGATGTAGGTCGTTCAGAGCATCTCGCGATCGAGTCCTGCGTAGGTGAGGAATGCTTGAAGCGCTTGACCGTAGAGTTCATTCATGATTGTGCGCTGCTCGGGGTTCCAGTCGGCATAGATCTGCTTGATGATCGTGGCCAGGTCGGAGCTGAACTTCTGGTCGTGGATGGCGTGGTCCACGATGTGCAGGGTCATGTCGGTTTCGCCGCGGCGGGCTCGGCCGGCGAGCTGGATGAGCAGGACGAGCATTCCTGCGACGAGTTCTTTGCGCAGGTCGTGGTCCATGTTGGAGAACCGGGCCGGGGAGCGGAGGATCTTGGAGAGTTGCTTCCAGGAGGCTTCCCCGGCGCTGCGCAACTCGGCCAGCGGGGTATCGCTGCCACCTACGGGGAGGGTGTTGACGCCAGCGGCGTTGACGCTCGCGTGCATCCAGTCGGTGTCCTCGATGCTGAGGACGGGCCGGACACAGAGGTAGATGTCGCGGACTGCGGAGCGTGTGCCCACGACGATGTTCAGACCTCGTCCGATGACAGCGAGGGGGGCGATCAGGATCTCCCCGCGGTCGGGGAAGTCCTTCAGTTCCTCGCGGACCATCCTGTCCACGTGAGGAGGCAGGTTCTCCTCGTAGTTCTGCTTCTCTGCCTTCTTCACGAGCAGGCAGACTCGGTGGTTCAGACCATCGGCTTGCGCCACTCCGGAAGCGAGGTGGGCGGCCTGCTCGTAGGAGTTGACGGTGAGAATGACACGGGCTCGTTCCGGCTCCCGCTTCTCCAGGTGGGTCAGGCGTCGGGCGAGCTGCTGCTCGTAAAGACCTCGCCCAAGATCTCGCAGGGCGTTGGGCTTAAGTTCCGGTGGCAGACCACCGATACGCATCGCGTTGCCGGCGCCACTGCGTACGGGGGTTGCGAGGGTGACGATGGATTCGGGGCGTGTATCGGGCAGCCACCATCGCACTGGGGCGTGGATGTGCTCCTGCACGGCCTGTGGCAGGTAGGCGGTGGCCGACAGTCCCATGACGGGCCTCTGTACGCCGGCGGTCAACAGCGATGTGAGGCCGCCGAGTTCGGAAACGAACGTATGCGGATCGCCCCCGAATGACCGGGAGAGGAGCTCGGCTTCCTTCTCCTTGTTGTCCATGCCTTTGACCTGGTAGCCGTGGATGGAGCGGCCCAGCATCGCCAGGGGGTACAGGGTGGCCACCGTGCTGCTGCGCATGGTCTCAAGGATCTTGCGGACCGAGCCCAGGTCGAGGTAGCGCAGGGTCTGTGCCTGCGCGCGCAGTTCGTCGAGTGCGCCGTCGAGTTCGCGCAGCACCGTCCGGGTGACCAGCAGGTTGATCACAGCAGCCTGCCGGTGCGCGTCGGGCACAAGCCCGAGGAGAAGCTTGCGCATCTCGTCGCGGGTGTCCGTGAGATGGTCCTGGCCGCGCTGCGCTGTGAGCGTCATCAGGGCGGTCTGAACGGCGTCCCAGTCCGCGCCTTCGGGGAGGTCGAACTCTTCCTCGTCCGGCTCGGAGCCGTACCAGCGGGCGGGCATGATCTCGTTGAGGAAGGCGAACAGCTCGGGCGGGATGTCCTCGGCCGCGGTCGCTTCGGGGAAGAGGGTCTGGAGGATCTCGCGGTCCCGTGAGTGGGCCAGACGCCAGCCGGTGTTGTCGCGGCCGGCGCCGTCGGGGCCGTCCGTTTCGTTGCCGGGATTCAACTTCAGCCCTCGTCCGGAGCAGAGCCACAGCAGCAGCATCTCGGCCATGAGGCGGGCATGGCTGACTGGTGAGACGAGCCCCATTTCGTGGACAACGGGAAGGTTCTTCGCGTCGGAGTCGATCTCCCGCAGTGCGGTTGTCCTCTTCCGGGAGGCGAGAGTGAGTTCCGAAGTGCAGCGGCTGATCGCTGCTGTCTGGAAGGCGTCGATCTCGTCGATCACCAGGGCATCGCAGGAGCGCAGGGTCATCTCCAGGACGCTCATGCCACGGGTACCGCGCGCCTGACCGCGGAACTCCTGCCCGTCCAGCACGACACCGATGCGAGTGCGCCCTTCGAGCAGATTTGCGTGGTTGGTGACGATGACGGCCGCGTTGGTGGCCCGGTAGAACTGCTGGAATTTCCCGCACGTCGGTGCGAACGGGCAGGTCAGTCGGTTGGAGCCAGTGGTCTCTGAGGTCAGCGAAGTGCAGTTCTCTTCCCCGTAGGGGTACAGGGTGGGCGGGTCCATCAGCGCCCGCTGCGCGCATCCCGTCGACAGAAGGCCGATGTCCGTTTTGGCGCGACGGTCCCACTCATCGATCTGGGTGGAGGTGCCCAGGGCTGCGTAGTCCATGGCGCGCCGGTGCATGCTTGACGGGGACATCAACGGGGTGCAGTGAGTGAGCTCAGTGAGACGTTTGATCTTGTGGAGATAGGCCAGGTCGTTGTTGATGTCCCAGGCCATCTCCAAGGTGGCCCGGACGTCTGTGACGGCGAGAGCGATGCGCCGGTCGTTCAGAGCAGCCCAGGAGGCCAGAACCCTCACCAGGACGGTCTTGCCGCTTCCTGTGGGAGCGTTGAGCAGCTGCAGATCGCCAGCAGTCAGGTCGAGTTCGGTCAGCGCCCCCGTCGTCGTTTTCATGCTCTTGAAGAACCGCTTGAGCACCTTGTGCAGGTAGCGGACGCTCTTATCCTGCCCGCTGAGCGTCTTGGCGACCTCCAACAGCTGATCCACGGTCGGTGCGACCCGGTCGCGCTGTGGGCGGGTGTGCACCTGAGGCAGGACTTCGTGTCCGGGTGCTTCCAGGAAGCCGGGCGTTGCCGGGATGTGGATCTCCCGGCTGGTTGTACCGTGCTCCGGACCCAGATAGGCAGTCCTCGTCTTCAGCTTTCCGGGGCCGGCGAATGCCTGGGCCTTGGGGCGCTTGCCGAAGGTGAAGAAGGGGCCGGTGACGCGTTGCACGTATCCGAGGAAGTCACCTCCCATCCGGGGGATCGCTGCGTCTGCCAGGTGCGGGTCGCCGGGCGACAAACGCAGCGAGCCTCCCGAGCGGTCTGCGATGTCCGGCTCGGACGACAGCACTCCGAGCAGGGCGAGCACTGAGGTCCTGAGCTTCTTCGGATCCGTCCACTCCTGGGCCATCAAGGTCATCACCTGGCGGATCAGGTTCCGCTCGGCGACGGGCAAGTTCGGCCATTCCGACCAGGCTTGCGGCTTGCGGTGAGCGAAGAACGTGGCCTCCTCGAAGCCGGCCAGAACGTGTCCCTCGTCGTCCTTGCACGGGAAGTAGTGCGCTGCCAGCGCGAGCGCTCCGGCGAGGCCGGCCTCCGTCCCCGTCATGTCCCCGCTCATGCCTGTCCTCCCTTGACGTGCTTGACGACCATTTCCAGGTAGTCCGTCGCGGTCATTGCCGCCTTCATCCCGTGTCTGCGGCACACCGCGTTGAACTGGTCCACCTGCTCCTTGCGATGGTCGGGCACCACCAGATACTCGGCTCCGCCCCGGTCGCCGCCGTCCATGTCAAGTTTGCCGACCAGGTGATTGGGCCAGGTGTAGTCCTTGAAGTCAGCCATGAAGCGAGGCTCATCGTTGTCCTCATGAGTCACCCACAGGTCACACTGATCCCCGTTGGGCCACAGTTGCGACGTCCAGGGAGTGCGTTCGAGCCTGGCTGAGACGGCCCGATGCAGAGCCAGTTCGGGAAGCCCGGGCACAACGGTGTATCGCCACACCGGCCGCACCAGCGCTACCGTCTCCGCCACCGCTCTGGCCTCCGGCACGAGCGGAACAGCACCGGTCCACAGCTGGGCAAATCGCCCCGATGGCACCCGGCACTCGAACGTCGGGCTCAACTCGGGGGCCGTCTTACGGCGAGTGGTCACGACGAACTCGTAAGACGCGCCCGTTTCCTCGTGCCAGGGGTAGAGGCAACGCACCTGTCCGCGAATGCGCCCGCTGGATCGGTCTGCCGTCGCCTTCATCGGCCAATGACAGGCCGGGCAAGGCCACCACCAGCCGTTGTACTGCCCGTACTGGGAGATTGGTCCATAAAAGTCGTTCGCCCGGGACGGCAGGTTAAGCGCGGCCAGGCCCTCCCTCGGGACGGTCGGATTCTCGACCAGCGTCCTGCGGTGCCTCTCGTAGAACGGGCCCTTGATCGCGCTGAAGACGGACTCCTGGCTGTACTCGTCATCCAGCTTGGGCTTGGTCACCTGGCCACTGAATTTCCCGACTTTCTGCGCGGCGCGCATGACACGCTGCGCTTCATGCCGGAAGTCGAAGCCTTCTTCGGTTGCGACGCCGTCGCTCTCCAGCAGCCGTACGCCCGTGAGTTCTTCGGCGTTGATCCACTCGGGCAGCAGCCGCTCAAGAGAACCCGCTCGTTCACCGGTGAGTCTGCCCATCAGTTCGTCGAAGGGGATGTGGTGGCCGGGTCCGCACGCGGCCATCAGGATCCCGTGGGCTTCCATGAGGCGGTCTAGACGTCGGGGTCCGGTCAGATCCCCGACGGCCATCGCGTGCTCGCACACCGCGAATGCCTTGACGATTTCCAGCAGGACATGGGTCTGCTGGACCGTGGTCGTGTCTCCGTGTCGCATCATCGCTGGGGAGGCTACGACACGGCACTGACAATGGGCCTGGAAAGCACTCAGACGATCACGCGAACTCCGCTGCGATGGAGCCGACTTCGATGCTCGGGTACAACGAGCGGTAGGTGTCAATGTGGTCGGCGATATGACGTCGCCCGGAATCGGTGAGGAACCAGCGGTAAGGTCCGTGGTCCGCCTCGTCAGGGAGGCGCAGAACAATGAAGCCACGGCTGGGTGTACGCCCGTCGGGACTCTGGCCGACGGCAAGGTAGTGCGGTCCCCGTCCGGCGAGGCTGCCGTCCACACCTTGCGCCCCTGCCCGCGCGACACGAACCACGATTTTCCACAGCCACGGCGAAAGCAGTGCTGCGGGCGGTGTTGGAGCGGGCGTAACTCCGAGCGCCGCGCGTGCGACCGTTCGGCCGCGCCGAGTCATCTCTACGCGCGTACGCGGAACATCCCCCAGTCCGTCGACATACAGGCGATCCCGGTAAACGGTGATCAGGCCCCGTCTGCCCAGTGCGCTCACGGACGACCCGGTCCCCGGATCATGAATGCCGGCCTCCCGGAGCCGCTCTTGGATGCGGGTGAAGCCGACAAGGTCCGCTGGCGCACTGAGCGCCAAGGTCAGCCGACGCCACGCTGCAGCGGGCCGCTGGGCCTCCCCTGCATAGCGATTCTGGCGCTGTTCCTCTTCTGCTTCCTGGTCCTGATGGAAGATGCACGTCAGGTAGCTGCGCTGTCGCTCGTTGAGCTCGCGCCAGGTTGCCAGTGCCGCCTCGGACCTGCTCCGAGATCGACGGGCCGGAAGCGTGGGGGCAATGTCGTTCGGGCGGGTGCGGCGCCAGGCGTCAACGACCACGCGGTCGGGAATTCCGTAGACCTGGGCCAGCATTCGTGCCACCCGGCCCTGGGTTTCAGGGGACAGCCAATCCCGCCCGCTCACCGGGCGGCCACGCTCAAGGTCACGTACCTTCTCGGCGCTGATGTGCAGACCCTGCGAGGCTCGCTTGCGTCGAAGCAGCGAAGCGACCTCGGCGGCGCTCATACCCGCCCGGCGACGCAGATCCTGCAGCGTCTCGGTACCCCGTTCGCCTGCTGTCAGGTCTTGCGCATCACAGTGCAGCACCTTCAGCAGGCGCCCGAAGGCTCGGTCGCTTACTGCTTGCGTTCCTGCCTCCCAGCGGCGTACAGACCCAGATGAGACACCAGTGGCTTCGGCCAGCTCCTGCACGCTCATACCTCGGAACCCACGCTGCTGTTCCAGAGCACGGGGAGTGAGGGACTGCGACATGCCCCCAGCAAAACGCAGTCGACGGGTCGTAGCAACTACTCCCCTCCGGAGTGTGAGACCAAGCGGCGGGCAGACCGGCCGCTGACGCGGCGCTCTCACCGTGCTCGGCCGGTGCGCGATGGTGACGGCGCGTTTGTAGCCGGTGTCCCGATACCGACCTGCGAGGTGGGTTTGATGTGTGTGTTGCGAGCTCGTGCGCCGGGGCCGGGCGCGTGCCGGTCGCCGAGGCGCTGGATGCGCCAGACGAGTACTTCAGATGCTGACTTGGCGTCTCCAAGGGGCGGCGCTGCGCTGCTTGCTGGAGGGCGGTGGCGGGGTTGTGGCCGGCGCGGCTTCGGCGGCGGCGAGGGTGGCGCTGAGGGCGGGCCAGCCGTCCTCGGTGAGGATCTGCTCGACGTGGCGAGGCAGGACCTTGTGCAGGGCGGCGGCGTGCCGGTGCACGGTGCTGTGCGAGGGCTGGTGCCGGGCGAGTGTGGCGAGACTGGTGGGGGCTGCCTGGTCGTAGGCGGCTTGCAGGTGGGTGAGCGTCTGGCGGGCGGCTGCGACCTGTGGACGTGGTCCTCCGCGTGACGCACGGCAACCACCCAGCGGCAGCCATCCGGATCGCCCTCGGGTGCGATGCCGGTCGCGTGCAGCACGGGCCGAGCGATGCTAGCCCGGTGAGAACGTGGTCCTCGGGTGCGGCGGGGAGCGAGCAGTGCCAGACGTGGCCCTCCGGTGCGCGGTCGCCGACCTGCTTGGTGCGCAGGTCGAGACCGTGAGGGTTCGTGCCGCATGGTTCTACGCCGTGCTGCGGAGTTACGCTCTGCCTGATCAGAGCACGTGCAACTGATCGGGGAGTACTCACTGGTGCTATGTCATCCAAAGGCATCCGGCCACCGGAGTGGGCATCGACGGCGACACCGAAAGGCTTCACGCAGATTGTAGGTCCTCCACAGTGCCCCCGACGCACCCTTCCACCCGCCCGCACCTCCCCTCCTACGGGCGCACGTCATGCCGAAGGCGTCACCGCACGGGAATCCCCTGTCGGCCCGACCTGCGGGCGCGGAGCAGTACACGACTTGCGACGGGGCCGCAGATCACCAGAGATGCCCAGGTCGCCCATTGCCTTCTCCAGTGGCTTCCTCATCGGGTCGCCCTTGATCGTCGGACCTATTGCCTGCGCTGCGGTGAACACGGAGACCGCCATGTACACCCGATCGGTCAGGGTGTCCTCGGTAGCTTCGGCTGTGAACCCGACGCGCCGATCGGCCCCGACCGTGATGAAGGCGTTCGCCGTCTGGGCAGAGGTGTGGGCGTACGCGCTGTGCATCCGGTACAACGGGTAGGCCATCGGAACGTTGTACGCGGCGACCATGTTGGCGAAGTACGTGATCTCACCCACCAGTTTCTCGTGCCAGCGGTGCTCCTCCAAGGTCTGAAAGACGGGAGGGGCGACTTTGCGAGGGGGCTCGGGGAGCGGGTACTTGATCTCCACCAGGTTGTTGGTGAACGACTGCTCCTGCTTTCCCAGGTAGGTGTGGACAGCCTGAACGGCGGCGGGGCCGTTGTCGCGTGGGCGAAGAGGTTACGTGCCATCGGCTTGACCTCAACCGTGAAGCCCTGTCGGTACAGGTGAATCATCGCTGCAGCCGTACTACGGGTGAAGAGCCACCAGCCCATGAGGAGCGGGAAGACTTCCCGATGCTCCTCCAGTGTCGTCACCTCGTCGCTGAGCACTTCGTTAGCGCTGTCGAGAAAGTTGGGCAGCACCGTATCGATACGGCGCGCGCACTGCCGGTTGGCGCCGAATTTGTACGTCATGGCTCTGACGGTACGGAGCGAACAGCCGGACGGCCGCCGATTTTCGATTCCGCGGAGGTGGCGCTGGCGTTCTCGGGCCGAATCGAAGCCGGTCAGCGCCAGCCGACCGCAGGCGGAATATCGAGCGCGTTCGTTCGATTGGCCTCCTTGCAGAGTTCGCGGGAGGGGGCGCTGGTGGCCGAGCTGATGATGTTCCGAAGGGACGCGGACGGACGGGATGTCGAGCTGTCCAGTTCGACGGTGGCGCTGGAGGTGGAGCTACAGCGGCGGGTGGAGGCCGGGCTGGAGCAGATGCTGGGCATCCGGTTCTTGGCGTCGGAGTACGCGACCGGGCCGTGGCACCGGGGGCGGATCGACACCCTGGGGTTGGACGAGAACGGAAGTCCGGTGGTGATCGAGTTCAAGAAGGGCTCGGGCAGCGGGGTGATGTCGCAGGCTGTCTCGTACCTGTCCTGGCTGGAGTCGGCGCAGCACGAGTTCGAGGCGCTCGTGCGGAAGGTGCTGGGCGTGGAGGCCGCCGTGGCGATCGACTGGCGTCGTCCGCGGATGGTCTGCATCGCGGCCGGCTTCTCGCACCACGACCGGGTGGCCGTGCAGCGGCTGCCCGAGCGGATCGACCTGGTGCGCTACCGGATCTTCGAAGGTGGCCTTCTGGGCTTGTTGCTCGTCGACTCCGCGCCCGGCTTCGCGGGCGCCACCTCGTCTCGCCGGAGTCGGGAGCGAGCAACGGTGGTCGGCAGCGCGCCAGCGGCACCGGTGACTCCTCCGTCGGCGGGTGCCGGCCTCGTTCCGGAGTGCCTGCGGGACCTGTACGCGGAGCTGGACGATGCTCTGACAGCGTGGGGCGAGGTCGAGGTGGCGCCTCTGCGGCACTACATCGCCTACCGGCGGCTGGTGAACGTGGCATCGGTGCTCTTCCGTCCGAAGCACGAGGCGATCCTGGTCTATCTCAGACTCGACCCGGACACAGTCGAGTTGGAGGAGGGCTTCACGCGGGACATGCGCGGCATCGGGCACCTGGGGACCGGGGACCTGGAGGTGCGCCTCGCCTCGGCGGCCGACCTGGAGAAGGCGGCGCCGCTGATCCGGCGGGCGTTCGAGGCGGCCTGACGCAACGAGAAGGGCGGCTGGCGCATCGGTTACTGAATGCGCCAGCCGCCCATTTGGCGTCTGCGGCCCGCCAGCCCCGGCTTCTTCGCTCTCATGCTCATGCCTCCGGCCCGGCTAGGGCGAAGTCGTCCTTCGTCAGCTCGGCGTGGAGGCGCTGCTCGGCCACCTCGGCGTAGTGCGAGGACAGCTCGACGCCGACGAAGTTGCGGCCTTCGCGCAGGGCGGCGACGCCGGTGGATCCGCTTCCGGTGAAGGGGTCAAGGACGGTGCCGCCTTCGGGGCAGATCTGGACGAGCTGCTGCATGATCTCGACCGGCTTCTGGGTGATGTGCACCCTGCCCTTGCGGGGCTGGGAGGCGATGTAGTGGCCGGGCAGGTACAGGTCCCGGTCCTTGTCCAGGCTGCCCTTGACGCCCCACAGGATGTACTCGGAGTCCTGCTTGAAGCCGCCCTTGCGGGGCCGGCTGGCGGGCTTGATCCACGGGATCGTGCCGCTCCAGGTCCACCCCGCCATCTGGAGCGCGTCGGAGGTGGTCGGGTCCTGGCGCCAGTCGGAGAAGACCATGACGACCGAGTGCTCGGTCGAGGCCCGGTACGCCTCGGTGAGCAGTTCGGTCAGCCAGGAGCGGTACGAGCGCTGGTCGCGGTTCTCGCCGGGGAAGTTGGCGAGGTCGTGTGCCGAGTTGCTGGTGACGTACTTGGCTCGGGCGGTGCGGCCGGTGCGGTCGGAGCTGGTCCGTCCGCCGGAGTTGTACGGGGGGTCGGTGATCACGGCGTTGACGCTCTCGTCCGGGAGGGACTTGAGCACGGTCAGGGCGTCGCCTCGGTGCAGCGTGTAGCTCATGTGCGGGGCCTCTTTCAGGGCATGGCGGGGCTGGGCTGGGGGCCGCTCCGGGCGGCGTTCAACAACGCTCGTCGGGGCGGGTGGTGCCGGATGTTAGGCGTGATTTCCGGCCGCACCTAACGAGGTGAGCCGCGCTCCGGGTGGGGGTCCGGGGGTCGTTTGGTGCGGCCGGAATCCCGTTCTACTGTCTCGTCCTGTCACCGGGCCGAAGCCTCGCTTCACCCCCGCTGACCTGTGCTTATCCGTGTTGTCTCGTACAAGCGAGCTGTGCGGGAGGCGCGTTGTCCCCTCGTTCCCCACGCCGTCAGGAGAGCCGGTGTACTGCCTGAGATTACGAGCGCGGCTGGCTGCCGCGCGTGACCTGAGACCGGCGTCCGGGAGCTACCAACTCCTTTGATCCGGGCCCGCCCGAGAGGCGGATTCACATCGGCGCGGTGCCGACGGCTTTGCACGAGAAGTCGGCACCGCGTCTCCTGCGAACACCGAGGAGCCGCTGCGATGCAGCATGCCCTGATACCCCCGCGCCCCGACCCACCGTCGGCACCCGGCCGCCACCGCCGCCACGGTGAACGGCGGCGGCGATGAAGAAGACCACCGGAGCCGTTGTCGGCCTCTGCGCGACCGGTCCGCTGCTGCTGGCCGCGCCGGTCCTCGCCTTCGGCGCCGAGACCGCTGCGGCCTCCTGCTCCAGCGACGGTGCACAGTCTGTGGATACCGCAGCCGTCGCCACTCAGGTGAAGTCCATCCTGGACGGCGGCGACAAGGGCTCAGTCCGCGTGCCGGGGCTAAACGATCCGGCCGAGCAGGTGCCCAACGCCAAGACGATCCAGGCCACCGGCGTCGCGATGCACATCCCGGCCCGGGGGCAGGTCGTGGCCCTGGCCACTGCCTTGCAGGAGAGCGGCCTGCGGAACCTGACCTACGGCGACCGTGACTCGCTGGGTCTGTTCCAGCAGCGGCCGTCGCAGGGCTGGGGCTCGGCGAACCAGATTCTCGACCCGGTGCACGCCTCGACCAAGTTCTACGAGCGGCTGAAGAAGGTCTCGGGCTGGCAGTCCCTGTCCGTCGCCCAGGCCGCCCAGGCGGTGCAGCGGTCCGGCTTCCCGGAGGCATACGCCAAGTGGGAGCACCTGGCCACCGCACTGCAGAAGGCCATCGACCCCGTGCTGGCGAAGGCCGGTGACGCGGCACCGAGCCCTTCGCCGTCCGGCTCGACCGGCAGCTCCTCCAGTACCGCGGGCGCCTGCACGGCCGACGGGGACGGGGCCGGTTTCGGCACCATTCCGCCAGGTGCGGTGCCGACCGGGTACAAGGTCCCCGCCGATGCTCCGCCGGAGGTCCAGACGGCGATCCGGTGGGCGCTCGGCCAGCTCGGCACGCCGTATCAGTGGGGCGGGCACTGCACTGCTCCCCACGGCAAGGCGCCGATGGGTCGGTGTGACTGCTCGTCCCTGATGCAGCAGTCGTACAAGGCCGCCGGCGTCACCCTGTCACGGACGACGTACATGCAGGTCAAGGACGGCAAGCCGGTCTCGGTCGGCTCGCTGAAGCCAGGCGACCTGGTGTTCACCGAGGGCACCGCGTCCCGTCCGGAGCACGTCGGCATGGTCATCGGCCGAGGTCTGGTCGTCAACGCCCCGCACACCGGCGACGTGGTCCGCATCGCGACCCTCGCGTCCTGGAAGCCGCAGATCCTCGCGGCCCGCCGAGTCACCTGACCGGCGCTTCTCCCCCTCCCCCTCTCTCTTCTCTTCTCGCACCGCCGCTCCACCCTCTGGGCTTTGGCGTGCGCTAAATCGCACTGGAGTTCGTAATGTATCTCGCTGACCAGGTCATCCAGCTCGCCTACGACCCGGGGATCAAGCCGAACGAGGGCGGGCTGCCGGGCCTGTCCGTCCTCAAGCACGTGATGGGCTCGATCAACCTCTACGGCATCATCGCGGCGGTCGGCTCGCTCGCCGTCAGCGCGGGCGTCTGGGCCTGGGGACACCACTCGGGCGGCCACCAGGCTGAGGCCAACGGCAAGAAGGGCGTGCTGGTGAGTGCCGGCGCGGCGCTGCTGTTGGGTGCCGCGAACGGTGTGGTGGCGTTCTTCAGCGGCCTGGGAACGCAGGTCCACTGATGCCTTCCCGCCCGATGAACCCCGGCGGCGCGTCCCCCGTGCGCCGCCGGGCGCTGCTCGGCACTGTTGTCCTGGTGGTGCTTGTCGCCCTCGCCGGCCTGGCCGCATACCTCACCCGCGATGGCAGGAGCCCCTCCAAAGCCCCTGCTGTCCAAACGAGTTCGCCCACGGCCCACTCGACCGCTTCGACCGCACCCCGCACCCACCCTCGCGCCCTCGCGGTTCCTGCGAAGACCCATGACCCGATCGTGTTCGGGAAGGCCGCCGCGGCGGCGCTGTGGTCCTACGACACCCGCGCGTACTCGCGGACGGAGCTGCGGACCGCTCTGCGCGGGTGGCTGACCTCCGAGGGCCGGTACGCCGACCGCACGTCGGTCGACGAGGTCGTCCCGTCGCCCGTGCTGTGGAAGGAGATGGCCGCCAACCGCCAGTTCGCCACCGCCAAGGTGCACGAGGGGCACTTCCCGGACTCGTTCACCCGGGCTCTTCAGGCCGATCCCGGGGCGATCACCCAGGCGTATATCTACGCCGTCACGGTCTCCGGAAAGCAGTCGATCGCCTGGAAGGGCTCGCACTCCGGCGGTGCGGAGAGCCGTACCGCCACCCTCGCGGTCCAGTGCCGCCCCTATAAGCCCTGCGCTCTGGTCGGCGTCATGCCGTCCGTCGCGCCCTGACCCAGGAAGGAGGTCCCACCGTGGCAGTGTGCAACTTGCCGCTGATGGACAAGGTGTGCGGCGCCGTCGACTTCGCCGCCAACCCCGCGGGAGCCGTCACCGATGGCATCGGGGCATGGATCGCGAAGTCGGCGGGTGAACTGGCGGCCAGCGCGGCGGACCTCGCTGCCAAGGCCGTCAACGAGACGACCGCCATCGATCTCAACGCCGGATGGTTCCGGGACAACTACGAACTGCTGCTGCCCATCGGGCTCGCGCTGACCGTCGGCATCTTCTGTCTCCAGCTGATGTTCGCGGCCTGGCGGCGCGACGAACGCGCCCTGGCTCAGGCCGCGATCGGCACCATGACCGGCGTCCTGTTCAGCTTCAGCGCCATCGCCTTCACCACCGTCGCCATCACCGTGGTCGACGCCTTGTCCAACGGCCTGTTCCAGGCCGCCAACAGCTCGGTCGACGACGCGATCCGCCGCGTGATCAAGGTCAACGAACTGGGGGCGATGTACGGCCTCGGCTGGGGCGTCCCCAGCCTCGTCGCACTCGGCTGCGCCATCGGCGCGTTCCTGTACTGGGGCGTGATGGTCGCCCGCAAGGTCGGCGTCCTGGTCCTGGTCGCACTCGCCGTCTTCGCCGGCGTCGGGGGCGGCTGGGAAGTGGCCAAGCGATGGCGGCGTGGCTGGATCGAGGCCACCGCCACCCTGGTCGTCTCCAAGCTGCTGATGACCGTGGTCTTCCTCATCGGCGTCTCGGCGATGGGCAAGTCGGATGCCCACAACGGCATGGCCGCGCTCTCCGACGCGCTGGCAGGCATCGTCGTGATGGTGTTGATCTTGCTGTGCCCTTACGCCACATACAAGTTCGTCCACTGGGCCAGCGACGGCGGCGGCCACGACGACCTGCACCGCACCGGTGTCGCCGGCATGGCGGTCGCCGCAGGGGCCGCCAAGACCGCGGGCACTCTGGCGATGCAGGCCGGCACGGGCACACCTGCGCCGCAGGGTCCGAGCCAGGTTCCCGGCGCCGGTTCCGATGGCGTCGCCTCCGGCATCAACCCCTCCGGCAGCAACCTCAGCAAGGAGGGCATCGACGCCGGACCGCCCAAGCCGCAGACCCGGTACCGGTACGGCGAAGATCCGAACGCCTCGGGCGACAAGGGCCGGTCCCTGATTCAGCGACCCGGCATCCCGCCACTGATCACGCGCCCCCACGAGGACGAAGCAGGGACTCCCGGAGTACACGTCCAGGGCACCGTCAGCGCCACTGGAGCGTCGACTCCGGGCGACAACGTGAGCTACGTGGGCACCGGCGACCCGGCCACACCACCGCCTTCGGGCACCTGACCGATCACATCCGGGGGCGGGCTGCACACCCAGCCCGCCCCCACCCCACCCGACCGACCACCAAAGGAGCCTTGCCATGAACTCCAGAAGAGCGCCGCGTACCCCTTCCACCGCCCTCTCTCACCGTCTGGAACCACCATGTCCGGCAAGCACCAGCCCGAAGCCACCACGGCCACCGTGAAGTTCCCCCACCGCAGCAGGCGCGGCATCCTGCTCGGCCTGACCGCCCCACAGCTGATCGTCGCGAGTCTGACCGGCCTTCTTCTGCTCGCCGTGGTCATCGACCGCGGCGTGGTCGGCGCTCTCCAGCTCATCCCGCTGTGGGCCGCCATCGCCCTCCTCACGTTCGTCCGCCACCGAGGTCGTGCCCTGGCGGACTGGGTTCCGATCGTCACCCGGTATGTCCTGCGCCGGATGCGAGGGCAGCTCGTCTGGCTCACCCGGCCCTCCCGCCGCCCGTCTCGCGAGGGCCTGCTCCATCTGCCCGGCACCGCGGCCAGCCTGCGTGTGGTCACGGCCCCCGACCGCCGATACGGTGCGGTGCACGACCCCCATGCCGGAACGCTGACCGCCGTGGTCAAGGTCTCTTCCCGCGCCTACGCGCTGCTCGACCCGGGCACCCAGCAGGCCAACGTGGGCGGCTGGGGACGCGCGCTGGCCGCGCTCGCCCGGACCGGGCAGGTCGCCCGCATCCAGGTGATCGAGCGCACCGTCCCGGACTCCGGCGACGCCCTGCGCCGGTACTGGGAAGAGCACGGCCGGCCCCATGCCCCCGTGGCGGGCGCGATTTACAGCGAGCTGATCCAGGGCGCGGGCCCGGCGGCGGCACCCCACGAGGCGTACGTCGCGGTGGCGCTGGACACCAAGGCGGCGCGGCGGCTGATCAACCAGGCCGGCGGCGGCCTGACCGGGGCCTTCAGCGTCCTGACCCAGCTGACCTCCACCTTCGATCAGGCCGCGCGCACCGCCGGACTCACCCCCACCGGCTGGCTCACCGCCCACGAGATCGCCGCCGTCGTACGAACGGCTTACGACCCGAAGGCCGGTGCAGGGCTGGACCGTTGGTCCACCGCCGGTCGCCCCGAGGCCGAGCCTGTCGCTGCTGGCCCGGTCGTGGTGGTTGAGAAGTCGGACCACATCGCGACTGACTCGGCCGTGCACGCCACGTACTGGGTGGAGAACTGGCCCAGGACCGAGACCAGCGCGGGTTTCCTGCATCAGCTCCTGTTCACCGGCGGGGTGCGGCGGACGCTGTCGCTCTCGTATGAGCCGAAGGGGCTGGATGCCGCCCTGCGTGACGTTCAGCGCAAGAAGGCCAGCGTGATCGCGGATGCTGCCGAGCGGGCCCGGCGTGGCCAGGTCGACTCGGAGGCGGACTCGATCGAGTACCAGGACATCAAGTCCCGGGAGCGTCAGCTCATCGCGGGGCACGCGGATGTCGCGCTGACGGGGTTGCTGACCGTCTCGGCCGATTCCGTGGACGAACTCCGTTCCGCCTGTGCGGTCGTGGAGACCGCCGCCGTCGGTGCCCAGCTCGACGTCCGGCCGCTCACCTGGCAGCAGGCCGAGGCTTTCAACGCCGCCGCCATGCCGCTCGCCCTCGCCGCCTGATCCCGGCCCCTTCTCCTTCCCTTCGAAAGAGCACCCTGATGTCTCGCACCGCCAGCCCGACCGCGGAGGACTTCGTGCCCTTCGCCACCGCCGCGCTCGACTTTCACCGCGCGCTCAATCTCCCCGGTGGCCCGCTCGTCACCACCCGGGCCGAGCTGGACGCCCTGCACGCCCACCTCGTTTCGCTGCACGGGCTGCTCGACGCCCACGCCGCCCGCACCGGGCAGCTCGTCCCGGCCGAGGGCGACCCGCTGCGCGCCGCCCGCACCCGGATCTGGCAGGCCGCCGACCACGTCCACGCCGCCTACCACGCGGCGCCCCGGCCAGACTCCGGCGAGATCCCCGAGCGCGAGGCGTGCAAGGCCGGCCTGCCCGAAGGCGCGCCGGAGCTGACCATCTGCCAGCGCCACCAGCGCACCGCGCACCTGGTGCGCCGCCGCACCACCCCGGCCGACCTGCACGCCCCGTTCACCGGCTTCGTCCGCCGCTGACCGCCGCCCGTCTGGAGAAACGTTCATGCCCCGCACCCGCGCCAGCGCCTCCCCCCTGTTCGTCCCCCGCAAGGCACCGCGCGCCGGGCGGAAAGCCGCCCGCACCGGCTTCGCCGAAGCCCGCCGCCAGGCCCGCCTCGCCGCAACACCGCCCAAGCACCGCACCGCGGTAACCCTCGACCCGGAACTGCGGCCGACCTACCCGCCGTCCGGACGCCCCGGTCCCTCCTCCGCCCGGGGCAGCAAGATCCGCCTGCCCGCTCACCGGATGACCACCGCGACGGCCTCCGGGGCCTACCCCTTTGTCGCCGAGGGCGGCCTGGGGGCGGACGGGATCTTCATCGGGCGCGACGTCCACGCGGAGGCAGCCTTCTGCTACGACCCGTTCTCGCTGTACAACAGCGGGCGGATCGAGGGCTTCACCAACCCGAACGCGGTCCTCGCCGGGATCATCGGCATGGGCAAGTCGGCGCTGGCGAAGTCCATCGCCACCAGGGCGATCGCCCACGGCTACCGGATCTACGTCCCTTCCGACCCGAAGGGCGAATGGACGACGGTGGCCCAGGCCCTCGGCGGCCACACCATCGCGCTCGGGCCGGGACTTCCGGGCAGGTTGAACCCCTTGGACGCCCCGGCCCGGCCCGCCTCCGTCAGTGAGGACGACTGGGCGACCGAAGTGCGAAAGCGCCGCCTGCTGCTCCTGGCCAGCCTGGCGCGCACCGTGCTCAAGCGCGATCTCCAGCCGATGGAGCACACCGCCCTGGACCTCGCCCTCGACCTGGTCGTCACCGAGGCGGACGCCAGCGGCACGGTTCCCCTCCTCGGCGACATCGCGCACGCTCTCGGCTCGCCCGAGCGCCTCGACCGCGCCCTCGGCGACCAGACCGGACACCTGGGGACGGCCGCCCAGGATCTCGCGCACGCCCTGCGCCGGCTGGTGCACGGCGATCTCAGCGGCATGTTCGACGCCCCGTCGACGGTGTCCTTCGACCCGACCACGCCGATGCTGTCCATCGACCTCTCCCGCCTCGGCGGCTCCGGCGACGACACGGCCTTGGTGCTGGCGATGACCTGTGCGAGCGCGTGGATGGAGTCCGCCCTCGCCGACCCCGACGGCGGTAGGCGGTGGGTGATTTATGACGAGGCGTGGCGGCTGATGCGGCACGTGGGCCTGCTGGAGCGGATGCAGAGCCAGTGGAAGTTGTCGCGCGGTCTCGGCATCGCGAACTTGATGGTGATCCACCGGCTGTCGGACCTGCTCTCGGCGGGCGATGCCGGCTCGCGCGGGCGGGTGCTGGCCGAGGGTCTGCTGGCCGATTGCAGCACAAGGATCATCTACCGCCAGGAGCCCGACCAGCTCGCTGCTGCCGCCTCGTTGCTCGGCCTGACCGGTGTCGAGACCCAGGCGGTGTCCGCCCTGACCAAGGGCCGGGGCCTGTGGAAAGTCGCAGGCCGCTCCTTCATCACGCAGCACATCCTGCACCCGGCGGAGCGCGAGCTGTTCGACACCGACGCCCGCATGGCCGCCTAGCCCAACCCCCTTGCTCTGAAAGGTAGTTACCTCATGTCGTCCACCGTAGCGCGGGCACAGCGCCGAATGCTCGAAGAGGTCCGCACCTCGGTCGTGAGTCCGAGCGTCGCTGGCCCGACCGTCTGCTGGAGTGACCGTCTTGCCGCCGCCCGCCCCGAGGAGTTCGACGAGCTGTTCTCCACAGCCGTCACGGGGGACTTCGGCACGGTGGCCGGGCTGCACCAGATGCTCGAAACCGCCTCCGAGTGGTGCCGCGCTCACGGCGCCCGCGGCAGCGCCGCCGAGCTGCAGCTCCTCGCCGGGCGCCTGGCCGACCTCGGCGAGGAGCTGCACCTCGTGCGGGAGGGCATGTCCCACGAGATCCGCTCCGGCTCGCAACGAGCGGCAGCGGCAGCCCGGTCCTCCCCGGTCGCCTCAGCACGAGGGGCCCGCGTCGGCCCGACCGAGGCACCTGCTCCCCCTCCGCCGGCCCCCGTCCGCTCGCTGCCGTGCTCGCGGTGAAGGCCGACACAGAACAAGGAACGATCATGTCCACTTCTTCCACTTCTCCGGCATCGGCCGAGGACCAGCCGTCGGCGAACGCTGATCACCTGGCGTGGCGGCGGCACCTCCCGGCGCTGTCCTCCGCCGCTGCCGGCATCGAGCGGGCGTCCGATGCCTGGGACGACTCGTTCTTCGACCGCGACGGCTGGCCCATCGATGAGGAGGGCCATGCGGACGGCAAGGTAAAACGCGACGCCGAAGCGTGGAAGCACGTCGAGGTCTTCCTCGCCCACGGTCCCGAGGTGCTGGCCGGCATCCGCGCCACCGCCAGTGGTGCCGACTACGTCGAGGGGCCGGTCAGCGAAGATCTCTGGCAGCTCCGCGGGATCGACACCACGCTGGAGCGAGCGGGCCAGCTCCGGCATGAGTGGGACCAGATCATGGCACTCATGGACGCCTCGCTCCCGGGTTCGCGGAAGATCTACGAGAGCCGAGCGGAGCGGATCCGGAATGCCGACGGCTGGCGTTACGCGGACGAGCTGTCGCTCCAGGGTCCGGCGCTGGTTCGAGCTGCCGACTACCTGGCGGGCCGGGCGGATTCCGATCAGCCCTCGCAGACCGAACGTGCGCGGGTGGCCCTGGCTCGGTCCGGCGCCGGCAACCGCGGGGCCCTGCCCGCTTCGCCCTCTGCTCCCCCGGCGCCGACTCCGGTGGCCCCAGGTCGTTCTCGCTGACGCGCCTATCACCGACTTGCGGCGCGGCCAAACCGGCCGATCCCCGGATCCTCATCTCAACGCGGCCGGATAGCTCTCGGTCTGCCAGCGGCTTCGGCCGCGCGCAGCCTTGCTGCCGCCCGGCCCTCGTTCCTTCTTCGGAGTACCCCATGTCCCGCACCAGCAGAACCATCCCGGCCCGCGACCGCCCCTGTCTCCGAGCCAGCACCGGATGGATCAGCCATGCCCGCCCCCGATCACGATTCGCTTCCCGATGTCGCCTTCGGCCATCACCCCGACTACGGCATCGTCGCCGCGAACCCGAAGCACCTCGCCGCCAGCGCGTGGATGCTGAAGGGGTTCGACTTCCACCCCGTCCCGGACCACCCGACGCTCTACGCACTGGCCGATCAACAGCGTGATGGACAGGGCCGCGTCTCCCGGGCCGTCGCGCTGCTGCGCAAGGCCGGCTACCAGGTCGACGTGGATGCCGCGTTCGACCCCTCGTCTGCCGCCGAAGCGGCTCCTGCCCGTGACCGGCCCCCGCGCATAGAACCCGACGTCGCCTTCGCCGAGCACCCGCAGCTCGGCATCGTCGCCGCCACCGACGACCGCTCCCGCACGCTCGGCGGCCGGCTCCTGGAAGAGCACGGCTGGCGGCACAACCAGGCCCTGGACATCTACACGCTGCCCGTCACCATCGACCGCAGCGAAGCCCTGGAGAAGGTCGCCAACGCCACGGTGTCGATGCACCGATCCGGTCTCCAGGTCGCGGCCCAGCCCGCCCTCGCCCAGGACGCAGCAACGCGCCGCCGCCCGCCGCCCGCAACGGCGGCGAACCACGATCGGGACCAGGGGTTCACCGCCCGCGCGTCCCCCATCAGCGCCGCCGCGCTCGCCGCCAGCCCAGCCCGTGCCGGCCTCCCGGGCACGGCGCCGGTCGCCTCTCCCGCCACCTCTGCCGCTGCGGCCAGGCCGGTCGACCCGCGTATCGCCTTCTCTCGCACCCGCTGACCCAACTCCCGTAAGGAGAAGTTCCCATGGCCGTTATTGGTACTGACGGATATCAGTAGTTGCGGAATAGCGGTCTGCGGTCAGTGCCCTGCGAGGCAGCCGTGGGTCCTAGCTATAGCTAGGCGCGTGTCTCCGAACGCCGCCGCGCCCCAACGTCCTTGAGGCTGGCCTGGGCCGCCTCGTGCGGGTTAGCCTATTGAGGCTGCAGGCGGCCCTGAGTCGACGTATCAGGAACCTGTAGGTGGGATCGAACGCAGTCTGGAGTGCGAGCTTCGGGTTGCACCCGCTCCACGGAAACAGTTCCGTGCGCGTCCCTGGCGATGCGCTGCTTGAGACTCTGAACGTCGGCAGGTCTCAGCGACGACCACTCTGAGGGTGGTCGAGCTGAGGCTGCCTTGCATCGGTTCGACCTTCCCCCAGGGGAAGGGGAGGCCGCCGTGGAGACTGACGGCATCGACTTGATCATTATCGCTGTGTTCGCGATTGCTGGTCTCGTACTCATGTTCGCCTGTGCATTCATGCAAGACTTTGCTCGGACCATTGAGACTTGGCGTGAACTGAAGGCGACCTGGTGAGGTGACCGTGAGAAGCGGTCGGGAGAACGGCCTCGCGACGACTGATTGATCAGGCAGTAAACGATCCCGACTGAATCCCCGACGTCACAATCTGGGACCGGCCGGGAATCTCTGCCGCGCATCAAGCCCAATCCACAGATTACTGGTAATGCCCGCTCGCAGGACTTGATGAATAGCCTTGGCCTGCCGAGCTGCGGATGAGCCCAACGACTTGACCCTCAGTAGAGTGGTGGGGTACAGATCGGGCGTGTGTGTGCCGGGGGGAGTAGTTGACCACGACGGTCTCGACCCTTTTATGGCCCCCTGGGCCATTCGCCCTTCCCCTGCGGTGTCAGTGACCAGCGCGACGGTTCGCAAAGGTTGCGCACCGATCGCTGCGGCTGTCGCAAGGCTGATGTGGCCTGTGTGAGCTGATGGCCCCGTGGCCCTGGAGCGGACCAAGCTGCAGTGGAGAGTTCCGTTTCCCACTCGTCGCACGGACATCCGTGAGACGATCGCCTTTGTGGGCTGGCTATCTCCTCGGGGGACTCTGTGAACGATGGCGTGCAACACCTGACTGGCTTGGTGTGGTCCGTCGCAGACCTTCTGCGCGGTGACTACAAGCAATCCGAATACGGGAATGTAATTCTGCCGTTTACGGTGTTGCGCCGGCTGGAGTGCGTGCTAGAGCCGACACGCGATAAGGTCGCCAGTCTTGCCGAGCAATATGATGCCCCGGAGGCTCTCCTGCAACATGCCTCGGGTCACGTCTTTTACAATAAAAGTGGCCTTACGCTCAGGGCAATTGCGGCGGATCCCCAGAATGCGGCGAGAAATCTCCGGGTCTACGTACAGGCGTTCTCGGACGGTGTTCGCGAGATTCTGGATCGATTCCATTTCGGTCTGCAGATCCGGAAGCTGGACGGCGTCGGCTTGCTTCAACAGGTGACGGGTAAATTTGCCGACATCGATTTGCGCCCCGATATCGTTCCCGACCACAGGATGAGCCTTGTGTTCGAGGATCTCATTCGGAGGTTTGCGGATAACTCCAATCAGACGGTCGGCGAGCACTTTACTCCTCGTGACGTGATCAGGCTGATCGTAAACCTGCTGGTTTCTCCGGACAGAGTTAGTATCACCGTGCCAGGAACTGTCCGCACGGTGATGGACCCGGCGTGCGGCACAGGCGGAATGCTTAGTGCGGTCGAGGATCACATTAAGGCACTAAATTCTGACGCCATCGTCGCGACGTATGGTCAGGAGATCAATGCCGAGACGTGGGCGATCTGCGGGTCGGATTTTTTGATCAAGGGAATGGATCCGGATAATATTGCGTTCGGTAATTCCTTTTCCAATGACAGGCATGGAGTGCGAAAGTTCGACTATCTACTCTCTAATCCGCCGTTCGGGGTGGAATGGAAGAAAGTAAAAGAGGAGGTCGAGCGTGAATACCGGGAGCTCGGCGAGTCAGGCCGCTTCGGGGCAGGGTTGCCGCGTATTAACGATGGCTCGCTTCTGTTCCTCCAGCATATGATCTCGAAGATGCAGCCGGTTGACGTGAACGGTCGGGGTGGTTCACGTATCGCGATCGTCTTCAACGGCTCGCCTTTGTCGAACGGAGCGGCGGGATCTGGTGAATCGGAGATCCGGCGTTGGATCCTGGAAAATGACTGGCTGGAAGGCGTTGTCGCCCTCCCGGGACAGTTGTTCTACAACACCGGAATTCCCACGTATCTCTGGATCCTCACAAACCGCAAAGATCATCAACACAAGGGTAAAGTCGTCTTGCTGGACGCACGCGACGAGTGGCAGAAAATGCGCCATTCCCTGGGTGATAAGCGTCGGGAAATAGGTGCAGAGCATGTCCGTGTAATCACCGACCTATACGTGCAGGCGCTGGAGGTCGTGGACGACGCTAAGCACCCGATGCATGCCAAGGTGAAGGTCTTCCGCAACGAACACTTCGGATATCAGCAGATCACGGTGGAGCAGCCGTTGAAGCTCCGCTTTGAGGTCAATACAGAAACACTGACCGCACTGGCAGCAGCAAAGCCCGTACAGAAAATTGAAAAGAATGAGCAGTTCGTCGCGGCCGTGCGGACGCTGTTGGGTTCCTCGTGGGGAACAAGATCCCAGGCGCTGGCGGCGACGAAGCAGGCCGTGGTAGCGGCTGGCCTAAGTTGGCCCGCAGGAGCACCGTTCAACAAGGCGCTGCGTGACGCGATCGGTGTGCGGGATCCAAGTGGTGAAGTTCAGCAGGTTGGGCAGGCCACGGAGCCAGATCCGAAGTCGCGCGAGTACAAGAGGATTCCCCTGGGCGAGGATGTGGACGACTACCTCGCGCGCGAGATCCGACCGAGTGATCCCGATGCATGGGTCGAACACGCCAAGATCAAGATCGGCTACGAGATCAGGCCGGAACTGTTTTTTGTGGCCCGGCTCAATGCCACGTTCGAACCGCTTGAAAAGTTCTGCCGCCTTGAGACTAGGCGAATTGAGCCCCAGGGTATCGAAATCGAGGAAGAGGATCCCGAGGATTCAGATTCCCACCTGAAGGAGGAGCTCCGACACCTCCGAACGCAAGATCTGCACGTGGTGGATCTTGCTTTGGAGCTTCCTTATGCGCCTGAAGACGGGGGCCCGCTGACGCCGTGTGCCGGCGGTGACATCGTCGGGAGGTCGGGAAGCTGGCGTCTCCTGCCTCCGGCATTTGGCCAAGCTGTCACGTACCTAACAGTCCTCCATCCCCGAGAGCCGCGGACCGGAAGAGCCCTTTCTGAGTGGCTGAACTCACCCACTGCTGCTGAGCAGTTCCCGGCAGGGCATGACGTGATGAAGGTTCCAGTTCCTGCCGACGTGGTCCGAGTCGCAGAATTCGATGACCTTCTTGAGCATGTTCAGTCCGCCCGGCACAGGCTTCGGATTGCAACAACTGGCCTGTTGCCGAACATATTCTCAGGAACAGACTCCAATATTCGAGATCTGCGCAGGACTATACAGGCTACTGATGCCGAGGCGCAGTTGATTGGTGGACTGACGCAGGCACTCGAAGATCCTGTATCGCGGGCAGAGCTGAGTTACCCGTTTCACGTGGCAGCGCTAGCTCGGCGTTACAGGATCAGCAGTATTGCGCCTAGTACCCACCCAGCGGAACGAATGGACTCTCTGCTGAAGCTCGGGGAGGGTATCGCGCGAGCCCTCGGAATTATTGCTTTGGCCGAGTTGGCGAAGGATGACAGGGAAGAGTTCCTGAAGACGCTGAAGCAGAAATTTCGCTCCGGTGCCACCTTTGGTACGTGGACAACAATTCTTGGTTGGCGGGTTGGGGCCCAAGGGTGGGAAATTCTGGATCCTGATGCCCTAGTGGAGGTGCACTCACTACTTAGGCGGATCAAGGATTTCCGTAATAATGGGTCGGCTCATGCCCACGGCGTGCGCGAAATCCACGAGATCGGCGATGCTGCAGACGAATTGGAACAGCTCGTTCTGCTGACCTTGCGATCGGTGTCCTGGCTCTCCGCTACACATTGGGATTGGGTTGAGCGGTGCGAGTACCTCGATACAGCCTCCTACAATCTCGTGAAGCAGCGTCTCCGAGGGAGTCACCCGGCATGGGAACCTCTTGAAGAGTCAAGTCAGCACCCGTTGAGGCCCAAGCGCATCTATGTGGGAAATGGATCTGCGAAAGAACCGCTCGATCTTTGGCCTCTGGCGTCGGTGGATCTGTGCAATGAATGTAATACTCGTGAGCTCTTCCTGATCAACAAAGTGGAGCAGGGTGTGCTGAAGCTGAAAAGCCTGAGAGAGCATCCGAAAGAAATCACGTATCCGGACCTCTAGCTTGTCGCTGACGTCGAGACACTCGCGCTTTGTATCACTTGACTGCGCTTCATGGAGGGCCAGGAGGGCGGGACGGCGCATCATCAGCACCATGCGCGAGTGTCTACAACCTATCTGCAGCACATTCCGTCTAGTTCGGCGAAGACCTCACTTCTGAGTTCTCTGCGCGGTCTTTGCGTCATCTTGAGCCGTCCATAGCGGGTTTCGTACGGAGCCAGCTTGCTTCGGATGTGCTGATAGAGGTCAGGGGGGCGGCGTACGAGTTCGTCGTAAGCCTGGTTCGCTGCTTGCTTAAGCCTCGGTTGGTTGGGATCGCTTCGCTCGGCCAAGGCCATCGCGTCGTTGAGAGCGGTGATCAGGCGGGTGCTTTCTTCCCGGCGCTGGAGGAGCGAGGCAAAGAGACGGCGACGGCCGTTGAGTTGCTCCAGCTGAGCGGTACTGCGGCGCTTCCCGGTCGGTGCAAGGTCATGGAGACGCTTGGTCGTGGGATTCTCCGCGCTCGGGGCCATATCGGAGAGGGTCTCGTTGAGTTGCTCGCGCCATCGGTTGAGGACGAGGGGGTGGCAGAGCGCATCGTCTCTACCGTCTTGCCGGCTGGCGGCGGCGATGAGGCGGCGGCGAAATGCGTGGTCGTCGAGTCCGAGAACCTCTTGGACGGTGCCATTGACGGGAGCGGTGAGCCAGCCGTTGTCGATGCTCTTGGTGATGTTCTCGACGATGTTCCGGATATGGATGGTGACGGATTCTGGAAGCCCTGCTGCTAGCGCGATATCGCGGACCAGGGCTTCCTTTTCAGTGCTGAGGTAGCGGCCCAGCCAGGCTCGTGCCAGTAGAGATCGGTAGACCCGGCACAAGCGGTGACCAGGACGATGCGCCGCCAGCACCCGAGCGTCCGTGCCGTGCAGCGCAGTGTGCGGCCGAGGCTGGCAGACTGAATGCGTGAAGGGACTCAACTCATTATGTAGGCACGGCCTTAAGTGAGTGGCGCTTCATCCAGCCAGCGCGGAAGATCGGCAAGCGCTGGGACCATTGAGATGGCTTCCTCCGCCTCCTCTGCTTCTGCTCGTGAAGCCTCAGGGTTTCGGAGTTCGGGAAGCTGTCTGACCTGGTCCAAGAACGCGGTGCACAGTCGAACAATGTCCTCGACGTCGTGAGCACTCACCGAACCAGTAATTCTGGCTTCAGCCCTAGCCCTCTTGGATGCGGCACTCGCGAAATACACAGCCCACGCCGTCAGATCTGGTGCGACCTTTGGGAGGATCTCCCACGCGCTCCGAATTCGTTGACGACGACCTGATGGTGATTCGGGTCGGCCCCGTACGGCGAGCACGGCAGCAGCAGCCCGCAGTGCGGCGAGATGCGCACCAGCATATTGCTGAAGGGGGTCTTGAAGTTCGCGCACATCTTCCAGCCCTCGATGGGCTTGATTGATCAACTCAATCCCAGCCGTGTTCGCCATCATCGACTGGCGGAGTGTCGCGGTGAGCTTCTGCTCGACGTCGACTGACTGCGTGAGCCTTTCGCGCAACTCTTCCTCACCCTTGCGCATCACTCTGTCGAGTCGGGAACGCGGCTCCTGTCTGTCCGGCGCCTGCGGGCTGAGGGCCGCGGACAAGCGCGCGTCGAGGTCGGTCGATGCCTGGAGCGTGGCCTCCAGCTCCTCGGATCCTTCCTGAAGGATCCGCTGAAGACGTGAACCATCGGACGGGTTGGTGTTCATTGCACCCCTCCTTCGCCTTCGTCCAGCAGGCGTTCGAGTCGCGCGCGTGCCCGCCGCAGGTTCTGGCGCACGTTGACCGCCGGCACACCCAACGCCTCTGCCGTCTCGGACGGCGTACATCCGTCAACCTCGAATGCCATCACGGTACGCTGCAAAGCTGGCAGACGCCGCAGAAGTTGGACCACGGCCGCCTTCTCTGCCACATCGTTACCGTGATCGTCGTCCCGTCCACGATCTGGAACCTGATCGGTCAGCTCGTCAGGTCGAATACGGTGCACCGCCTTCAACCACATCCGGAAGGCCGTCTTGCGCAGCCACGGTCTCGGAGATTCGATCTTCCGCCAAAACTTAGCCAGCTCCACGAACGCGTTCTGGGCGGCATCCTCAGCGTCGTGGCGGGACGCGCCTGCTTTGATGAGTAAGCCCACAAGAGGAACGAACCGCTGACGGAACACAATGGCGAAGGCAGCCTCCTCCTCACTGCTCAGCCAGGCGAGAGGTTCGACCGCTTCAAGGGAACCAGCAGCCGTCTTGTACTCCTCCCGGGCTGTCTTGAGAAGCCGGTGCCAGGAGGGGACAGCGGGGCGCCGGCGTAGCAGAGCGCGACGCTCCCGTTCAGTCATGCCGCCCCACACACCGAATTCCACTCGGTTGTCCAAAGCATCCGCGAGACACTCGGTCCGCACACGGCAGCCGTTACACACGGCCTTCATTCTGTTTTCAGCCGTCCCCTGAGCGAACATCTCGTTCGGGTCAGATGTCCTGCAGGCCGCCTGCGCTGACCAGTCAACCACCCAGTCCATGCCGCCCCTCCTCGTGATGCATCCCCTGGCCAAGTTCGATGGTGACTTGGTCGGCGCGGTCGACGAACCGGCTGCCTCGCGGTAGCTCGCGCACAACGTCACAGCGAACCGCCCCGCGCACCTTCTCCAACTGCACCACCCCCCTGGTGCGTAGCCACGTCCGCAGCACCACTGCCAAGTACCCCGCCACCGTGACTCCCGCCGCAATCACATACTCCGGCATCGCCGCACACTCCGTTCGCTACTTCGTGAAATTGGGTTCACTAGGGAGTGCCAGTCGGGGAGCCTCAGCGTGACGTCGTAACGCCACCTTTTTGACGGGGGCGGGCGCAGATGAGCACACGGTGATCGGCCGGTCCTCCAACCCTGGACAGACACTGCGCTGGCGCCCAGTCCGCAGAAGGCTGTGCATCAAGGCCCTCGGGACTGGTGGGCTCGCTCAGAGACGTGTCGCGTGTTCCTCACACCTGCATTCGACTAAGTCGGCGCAAGGCTTGAGGCGCACTAACGAACCGGAGGCATGCCTTTGAACAGGGCACGCTGTGTGGGCGCGAAGCGATGGAGGCGCGGGTGGTCGCCCTTCCGCAGGCCCCACTCGACGTCCTCCGTGAGCGTGCTGATGCCGCCGTAGCTACTCGGCAGCGAAAGTGGGCATGAGTCGATAGAAGTTGGCCACGAGTCCGTCCCGATTGACGCCGACGATGTAGCTGAGCTGAGAGGGCATGATCCTCACCTGCCAGGCGGACGATCTAGCCTCGTACTCTCATTCGTCTTGATCTGTCTGTCTAGGTGACTCTGGTTTGGATGCGAGCCGATTAGGGAGCTCCGCGGCGTACCGAGCCCACTGTCCGCCAGACTGGGCAACGAGCAGGACAAGGCCGCCTGGCTGGAGGCCAAGCGGGCCGAAGAGCAGGCCGAATCCGAAGCCTGGTCGCAGCGGTACCAGATGCCGCCTCTGGAGGGGACCGAGCGAGCCGTCGCCTGGGGTGTGCGCTGTCGCCATCAGATCCTGGCCGCCGCCTACACCGCCCTGGTCCTCGAAGGCGAGACCAGTGAGAGGGAGTGGGAGGAGATCGAGGAGGCCGCTCGCACCGTCACCCGCGCCGGGTGGTGGATAGACCAGCGCTCCTCCGAGCCCGGCGACCTCACCGAGTTGCTCCAGGCCGCCACCGAGGTCGACCGGCCGACCGAGAATCCCCACTTCTGAACGCCCGGCGTCCCGCTGCGGCGGGACACCGGCTCCGTTCTCGCCCCGCCCACGACCTGGATACCTCATGCCCAAGTACCCCCTCCACTGCGATGTCCGGCGCACCGAAAGCACCGCGGATCTCCTCAACCGCCTCCACCGGACCGATCCGGGCTTCGCTCCCTACCTGCTCACCGCGTGGTCCCCGGAGCTGACCGCCCAGGAGAGCGTCGCCCTGCCTGACCTGGCGTCGGTGCTCGACGAGCCGATCGCGCTGCGCAAGCCGCGGACCGGCCGCGCCGCGTCCCGACGGCTGACCTGGCACTGCTCCATCCGCAACACCACCGATGTGGAACTGGATGACGATGACTGGTTGGAGCTGACGCGTGAGGTCCTCGACGCCACGGGCATCGAGCCGGATGCCGACCCGGCGGCCTGCCGTTGGGTGGCCCTGCGCAACCAGGCCGACGGGCTCGACATCGTCGCCACCGTCATCCGGCAGGACGGCCGCTGGGCCCGGTTGCACCACGACGCTCACTTCGCCCGCGCCTCATGCGCGAACTTCACCTACGACCACGGCTTGGACGCACCGGGGGTGAGCGGCGGCCCCTACCAGCGATCTCCGGCCGGGCCAAATCGCGGATTCTGCTGATCCTCTTCCCCACGGCCCGATCCCCTCCCCCCCGAAACTCCACGCCCAGGAGAGCAACGTGTCTGTCCCTCCGATCACCATCACCCACGAGTTCAGCGGCAGCGTCGTGGCGAAGGGTGCCAACGACGACCTCTCCGCCAGGCTCCTCAAGCACGCCGGCTTCCAGCAGATTGAGGACTGGCACGGCCGACGCCACCGCCTTCCCACCACCACGCCGGTCGCTGACAAGGTCGCCATCGCCTCCCACGCGGCCGAGATGCTCCGCGCCGCCCACTACGACGTCGACCTCCCGCCCTTCCTGGAGGCGGCGCGGATGAGTCCCCCGGTGCCTGTCCTCGGGCCCTATGCCGCCGGGGCGGAACTCCTGCGGATCACGGAGCGGATCAGGGAGGCCGAGAACTGCGACGACCTTCAGCGGGCGGTCGGCCATCTCCTTCACCCCGAGCACGGTGCCCTGGAGCGCGTCCGGGAGGCCCTGGAGGTGGCGGGCGAGCAGATCGACGACCTCGGCAACGAGGCAGCCGACCTCGCTTACCGGTTTGACTACGCCTCCGAGTACGTCAGGGGCGCGCAGTCCGAACTCGTCAACTCCGAGGCCAAGCTGCGCCGGATAGGCACCGCATCCCAGGGCCAGTCGCGGACGCGGTCCTCGGAGCTGCCCGACCACCGGGGCGCCGCTCTGGCCGCGTCGCCCGCGGCGGCTAAGGCCAAGGTCTCCTCGGCCCTCGGCTCCGAGACGGCGCAGTCCAACGCGGCCGTGCACCCGCCGCGCGCCTCGGGCCCCCGACGGTGACCCAGGTCATCTTCGTCCGCGCCAACCGCCGGCCGAGCCAGGTGCTCCCATCTGGCTCGGCCGTCCAGGAAACCATCGAGGAGGAAGCATGCCCGAGTACCACTCCAGCGTCGGCGAGGCAGTCGGCGCCGCGATGCAGCACAACATCCGGCTCGCCCACGGCGACGTGGCACCCAGCTCCGGCAAGCCGCTGCAGGTCCGGCGCCTGCCCAGTGCTTCCTCCGACCCGTACTCCGTCCGCGGGATGATCGTCCGCCTCACCGAGGACTCCACACCCGACGAGGTGGCCGGGATCATCGAGGAGGTCAATGGCGCACTGGTCGGGGCCCTGCCCGAGCTGACCGGACTCGTCGCCGCTGCCGCCGAATGGACCCGCGTCCGTCTCGACTTCGATGACCCGCACCACAACCCGACATTCGAGACCTGGAGGCGACTGGCCGCCGCCTACGGAATGCTCCAAGACGTCCGTGAGCAGTTGGAGGTCGCCGAGGACGGCGTCGCCGCTTGTCCCGCTGAGCGCACCGACTCCAGGCACCACGAGATGGTCAACGTCCTGAGGCCCCGGGAGCTGCTCGGCGACGTTCTCGGTGCCGGCGCGACACCCGCCGACCGGGATCCGGAAGCGGACCGGCAGCGCGCTGCCCGCACCTCGTCGCCGCAGGCCGCCACCCAACGGACGCCGCCCACAGCCCGTACCGCGGAGGGGCGGGCGAGCACTCCGCCACCCCGCGCCGCCCGCACCCGATAGCCCCGACTGCCCCCTGCTTCCCCGAGAGGAACCGCCTCGATGACCAGCAGAAGAGCGCCGCGCTCCCCGCCCCCACCATTCGCCTGCGCTCACTTTCAGGACCCACCCTCATGCCCGCACCGCGTACTAGCGCGCCCTCGACCACCACCGGGTCGGACGCGCTCCTCTATCTCCTCTTCGGCATACTCGGCCTCGCGTTCACCTTCGGTTCGCTGGCCTGGCTGACCGCCAACATCACCAACTTCGCCCTTGGCAGCGGGCCTTGGACACCGTTCGCGGTGACCGACGTGCTGCTGCGCCCCGAGGCTCTGTGGCCGCACCTGGGCCCGACGGCCCTGTTGGTCGGCGCGCGGATCGTCCCCGGTCTGCTGTCCGTCGCCCTCTCCGTGCTCGGCCTGGTGCTGTGGGTGCGGCTGCGCGGCGGCGCGCAGAACGGCCTGGCCGGGAAGCGCGATCTCGCCCCGTTGCTGGACAAGCAGATCACCGCGAAGGCCCGGAGCCTGCGGCCGTCCCTGAGCGGCCGGGAGTGTAAAAGAGGTCGCCCCTGCTGACCGTGGTGTCCTGCTCGGCTCTCTCTCCCGGGGGCGGGCGAAGGTCCGCGCGTCCTGGGAGGACGTGATCGTCGCGATCATGGCCCCGCGAAGCGGTAAGACCTCCACACTGGCGATCCCCGCGATTCTCGCGGCGCCCGGCCCGGTGCTGCTCACCAGCAACAAGGCGGCCAACGATGCCTTCAGCGCGACGGTGGACGCGCGCGCCGAGGTCGGCACGGTCTGGACCCTCGACCCCCAGCAGATCGCCCACTACCCGCGCGAGATGTGGTGGGACATCCTGGCCGACGCCCGCGACCTGGCCGGGGCGAAGCGGCTGGCCGGGCACTTCGCCGCCGCGAGCGTGGACGAGTCGAACGGCACCGACTTCTGGTCCACCGCCGCGTCCAACACGTTGGGGGCTCTGTTCCTGGCTGCTGCCAGCCACCGGCGGCCGATCACCGACGTCTCGGCCTGGCTCGCCTCCCCCGCCGACCGCACCCCGGTGGACCTGCTCTCCGAGGCCGGCCACGAAGCGGTCGCCGCCCAGCTCCAGGGGACCGTCTCCGGCGCGACCGAGACCCGTGACGGGATCTACGAGACCGCGCGGCAGTACGCGAGCTGCCTGCTCGACCCGGAGGTCGTTGCCTGGGTCACCCCCCACTCGGACCTTCCCGAGTTCAAGCCGGCTCGCTTCGCCACCTCGCGCGACACGCTGTACCTGCTGAGCAAGGACGGCGGCGGCAGCGCGAGCGCGATCATCGCCGCTGCGGCCGACGCCGTGATGCGTGCCGCGGTGATCGTCGCCGAGCGCTCCGGCGGACGGCTCGACCCGCCAGCGCTGTGTGTGCTCGACGAGGCCGCCAATGTCTGCCGGATCTCCGATCTCCCGGACCTCTACAGCCACTTGGGCTCCCGGGGCGTGATCCCGATGACGATCCTGCAGTCCTACCGTCAGGGGCAGCGGTGCTGGGGCGATGCCGGGATGGACGCGCTCTGGTCCGCCGCCACCATCAAGATCGTCGGATCCGGTGTCGACGACGCCGACTTCGCCGACCGCATCAGCCGGCAGGCCGGCGACCACGACGTCCAGACCACCTCGGTGTCGATGAGCGACGGCGGCAAGTCCACGACCGTGAGCATGCGGACCGAGCGGATCCTGCCACCCGATGTGATCCGTGCCCTCCCCAAGGGCAAGGCGCTGCTGTTGGCCACCGGCATCCGGGTGGCCATGCTCGACCTGAAGCCCTGGTACAAGGAGCGCTCCGCCAAGGTGATCGGTCCGGCCTCGGCCCGCGCGACGAAGGCCATCACCGAGCGAGCCCAGGCCAAGACCCGTGACGACTTCGGGCAGGCGGCATGAGTGCCCTCGACGCCTCGTCCGTCCCCTTCCCGTTCGCGACGCGCTCCGAATGCCTCGCGCAGTCGCCGGCCGTCCGGCGCGACGGCCGGTGGTGGCTGGTCACCACATTCGGCTCCGTCGCCCTCACCGATCCGGTGTTCGCCGGCCAGCTCAACCGCTTCGCCACCGCGATGGCGGCGGCCGACCAGGCCGTCGCCGGTCGCCGCCTCCAGCAGGACCAGCCTCCGGCCCGTCCTGGCGGGAGGCAGCGATGAACCCGCTGCTGGAGGCCGAGCAGGCGGTGCTCGGCGCGGTGTTGCTCGATCCCGGCCAGCTTCGACAGCTCGGCTGGCTCGCCCCGGAGCACTTCCACCGCCCTGTGCACCGGGCCCTGTTCGCTGCGATGCGCAAGCTCCACGCCAATGGCCACCCGGCGTTGGCGGTCGAGACCTCTGTGCCGCTGTCGTGGGTGACCGATGCGGTGGCGGAGGCGGGACGGCACGTCCGAGGGCTGACCGCGTCGCACGCCCACTCCCTGATTTCCGCGTGTCCGCGCCCCGGACATTCTCCCGTGTATGGGCGGATGGTGCTGGAGGGCGCGATCCATCGCAGCGTCACCGCGCACGCGATCCGCCTGCACCAGGCTGCCCGCGCGGACGCCCTGCAAGGAGACGTCGAGGGAGCGCTGCGCTGCGCGGACGTGCTCCGCGACGTGCTCACCGATCTCGCACGACGGTGGGGAACCGAACCACGCCCGGTCGCCCCTGGTATCCCGCCGACCCCCGGTTCGCCCGCCCCGACGCCCGGTTGGACAAACGGCGCCGAGGAGGAACAGGTCCTTCTCGGCGTTCTGGCGGAGCGGCCGAGGAGCATGGACGAGGTGGTGGGCTGGCTGCGGCCGGCCGACTTCGCCGACCCCGCACGCGGGGAGGTCTACCGGTGTCTGGGCGCACTGCATCACCGGGGCGAGCCCATCGACCGGATCACCCTGCTCTGGGAGGCCCAACGACGCGGCCTGCTGGCCGACGGCACGCTGTCGCGCGACCAGCTCGCCGCCATCTGTGACGGTGTGGGTCCTGGCAGTGCCGAATGGCTCGGCGAGCAGGTGATGCGCTCCTCCGTCACCCGCACCGCGGCAGCCTCCGCCCGTGCCATCCGAGCGCTTGCGGAGGACGAGGCGCTGGCCCCCGGGCGGCTCATCAACCACGCCCTGCACGCGCTCATTCCACTCGACGAAGTGCGCACCCGCTGGCAGGCCGCGAACGGACACCCCCCTCCCACACCCCCGGCTCCCTTGCCGAACGGGCCCCCCTCTGCGCAGGTGCACGCCGCCCTCGCCCGCAGCGCACCGCGCCCCATCTCGCCGCCCTCGGCCCCGTCGGGCTCTACCCCCAGCTCGGCCGCCGTACGACCGCCCTCCCGCGGACACGGCTGAACCCCCCTTCCCCCGCCCATCGCTCGTCCTCCTCATTGGGATTCACCGTGAACAACACACCTCAAGCCGATGCCCGCGCCCTGCGCGCCACCGCATCCGCCCTCGACGCCCAGCGCGGCAACCTGCCCGTACCCGGAGGCCCTCACCGCTCCGCCGACACCGTGGCCGTCGCACGCCAGATCGCCCAACTCGGAACATTGATCACCACCTTGGGCGACCAGGTCCTCTTCCGTGCCAACGCAGAGTCCCAGGCACCCCACAACACGACGGTGATCACGAGCTTCGCTACCGCTGTCGGCCCTGTGTGCCAGGCGGCTTCCGCTCTCGGATCAGTGGCCCGTCAGCTCTCCTTCCTGGAGCAGACCGAGCACCTCCGCGACCGGCCCGACACTCGGGGGGAGCGAGATCGGGCCACACTGGTGATAGGGAACGCGCTCGGCATGGCGGACATAGCCCTGCGCGACGCCGCCGACTCCCTTCACGCCGCGTCGGCGGCGGATTCACCGCCTTCTGTGCGGCTTCAGGCCGCCCGCAGCCGCTCCACGACCGCAGCTCCCTCGCCCGCGCCATCTCCCTCTGTTGCCCCGGCAGCGGCAGCTCCCCCGAACCGGATCACTCGGAGCCGGTGACATGGAGACCACCATCACGCGCCCTCCGCTGATCGGCTCACTCTGCTCGGGGTATGGCGGGCTGGACCTGGGAGTCGTGACCGCCCTCGGCGGCACGCTGGCCTGGCACGCCGAGGTCAATCCGGACGCCTCGCGGATCCTGGCTCGGCACTGGCCCGGCGTGCCCAACCTGGGTGACATCACGACCGTCGACTGGTCCGCCGTCCCCCGGGTGTGCGTCCTGACGGCCGGCTTCCCCTGTCAAAGACGTCTCGGTCGCCGGCCGACGGGCCGGACTCACCTCCCAGACCCGTTCAGGGCTGTGGCTGCACGTCGCCCGTGCGGTCGAGGCCCTCCGTCCCTGCCTGGTTGTGATCGAGAATGTGCGCGGCCTCCTCACCTCCCCCGCCGGTTCCCCTGGCGACGTGGAGCACTGTCCGTGGTGTCTGGGAGACACCGCAGGTCAGCCTCCTTTGCGGGCACTCGGTGCCGTACTCGGATCCCTGGCCGACCTCCGGTACGACGCGCGGTGGCTCGTGCTTCGTACCTCCGACATCGGAGCGCCGCACCGCCGCGAGCGGACCTTCCTCGCCGCCTGGCCCGCCGAATACCCTGCTCAAGACGCCGACCAGCAACATCGCGAAGAACGGCGGCTCCCAGCACCCGTCGAAGCGCAAGAGCGGGGGCCACGGCCCGAACTTGGCCGACGAGGTGGAGTGGCTCCTGGCGACGCCGAAGGCGTCGGACGGGGTCAAGGGGTCGCCCAACCAGCGTCATGGCAATGGGGACATGACCCTGCCGAGTGCGGCGGCGTCGCTGCTCCCGACGCCGAGGGCCAGCGACACGGGCACCCCGGGCCGCAGGCCGGGCAAGCGCTGGCGCCCTCCCCTGTCAGCAGTGGTCCTGCCGCTCTGGACGGATTCGGCGCCACAAGCCGGGACGCAGACCAGCGATGGGGGGCCTACGCGACAGCCATCGCCCGGTGGGAGATGCTCACCCGTCCCGCGCCCGTGCCCACCGACGCGGGCGGCCGGCTCCGTGCCGACTTCGTCGAGTGGCTGCAGGGCCTCGACGAAGGCTGGGTCACCGCCACCCCGGGGCTCGGACGACCGGCTCAGCTCACCGCGCTCGGCAACGGTGTTGTCCCCCAACAGGCCGCACGGGCGTTGCAGTTGCTGGCACCGCCCTTCCCGCGGTGCCCGCGCTGCACGACCGTGTAGCGCCCCACTACCGGATTTTTCCGGCCGGGCCAAACCGCGGTTTCTCCGCATCCTCTGGGGCATGTCGCCGTCTCACAGATGGAGCAAGCCCCGATGTCCGACACCAGCCCGACCACCCCCGACCCCGAGCCGGTCCGCGTCCCCGACGAGGACCTCGACGACCTCGCCAGCACCCTCGCCAAGACCATGGCCGAGGTCCGGCAGCACGGCGTCATCCTCGACCGCCTCGGCTCCGAGCCCGAATCCGCTGCCAGCCAGCCGACGGACGAGGCTTCGGAAGCCGAGGCAGCCGACGGTAAAAAGGCCGACGGCCCTGCCTCGGTGTTCATCCTCGCCTTGGGCGGCAAGGCGTTCGCCGTCGAACTCGCCGCCCTCAGCGACTGGGTGAACCACCTCTTCCTCCCGGTCTACGGCCGGGAGATCAGCACGAACCGGCCGTGGTGCGCGCAGTGGCATGAACACCCCGAGGCCGTCGCCCGGCTGCACGCCCTCTGGCTCGCGTGGCAACAGCTCACAGATGCCGAGGCGGGCCTGTCTGGTCCCTCCACGTGGCATCGCGACCACCTGGACCAGGCGCTGGTGCATCTCCGTGCGCCCGACGGCCCCTTCGCCGCGTGCACGACGAGCCCGACCCGGCCCAATCACCGCGTGCTGACAACTCCCGCTCCCGAGCAGGCAGGAGAAGTCCAGTGACCCGCGAGCCCGACTTCCGTCTCGACGGTTTCGAACCCGACGACGCCGACTCCGAATTCGCGGAGAACATGATGTGGCCTGGGTACCTGAACCTGCTGGCCGAGTATCACACGGCCCCAGACGGCGCGCACAGCTTCATGGTGGTCCGGGACCGCCTGATGGACTGGGGTGAACCCGGCGATCCCACGCTCGTCGCTGTCGAGATCACCAGGAACCTCGATGCCCGGACGTTCACCATCGACTCCGAGAATCACGCCACGTTCGCCTTCGCGCAGAACTGGCTGATCCAGCGTGGCTGCCCGCCCGAGCAGATCACGCACGTAGGCGACGGCGTCATGAAACCGACCGACGATCTCACTCTCTGGCTGGACCAGCAGATCCGGGAGTCGGGGGCTCGGTACGAGGTCATCGACAGCTACACCTCAGACCACGGCCCATGCGAGACGTGGACGTTGACCCGCGACTCCAGCGCCTCACAGGCACCGATTCGTGTCTTCCTCGAAGAGAGGAACCATGAGGCCCACACCTACACAATCCGCGAGGGCGCCTTCGCCGACGAGGCCGCCGCTCGGGCATGGCTGGACGACCGCAGCAGTCCGCCGCCGCATCCGCCGGACTACCGCGGTGAGGCTGCCTCCCGGCTGACCCGTGCCGCCCTCTACCGGTCCCCGAGGACGTCCGCGATCCCGAAGGCCGGTCCCGATCCCGGCAGCGCGCCGTCGGCGGGCACGACCCCGCGACCGGGCCCTCGGCGGTCGATGTGAGCCGGGCCCGATTCGCGTTCGCCGCGCACCCCGACGCCCTGACCGACCTGCGCCAGCTCCCGGACGAGGTCCGCGACACCGCGTTGCTCCAGCTCCAGGACCTCGTACACGGCCACCTGGGTGCCAAGCGGCTCGAAGGCCGACTCGAAGGGTTCCACAAGGTCTACATCGACCCGGCGGCCGGGCAGCGGCAGTGGCGGATGGTCGTCCATTTCCGTGATGCCCCTCTGTCCTCGGCGCACCAGCGTGAGGTGTATCTCGTCGCGGCCGGGGCTCGGCAGGAGTACGCGGTCTACCGCTCGGCCCACCTCCGCACCAGCCTGCAGCAGGACACCGAGACGATCTCCGCCACCGAGGCTCGGGTGCAGGCCGCCCGCTCCCGCTCCTCCCTCGCGGCCGACCGGTCGACGAATACCCCCACAACTCCTCCAGAAGCAGCCCGGCCCACTGCCGCTGCCCCCCGAAAGGCCGCCCAGCGATGACCGCCGAACGTACCCCTCTGCCCCGTACCGAACTGGCGGACCTCCTCACCGACGCCGCGCAGAGCGTCTCCGGAATCCTCACCGCCGAGTACCCGACGGCCGCCACCCGCTCCTACCTGCACCCCGTGCTGGGCGCGCTCTCCGCCGGGCCCCGGGTGGCCTGCGAGCTGAACGACCGGCTCGAAGCGTTCGTGGCCGACGAGCCGCGCCCCACCACCCCGGCGGGCCTGTTCACCCTGGCCTCCTACGCCGCCGCCCTGGGGTGGCTCACCGAGTCCCTCGCCGAGCTGACCACCTCGGTCGACCAGATCTGCACACGGGTGGGCATCCCCACCGAGGCCCAGGACCCGGACCTCGCCGCTCACGGCAGTGCCACCCGGGACGGCGACTTTGTCTTCAGCGCGCTGGAGTTGGCAGCGATCCGCACCGCCGCCGAGGCTGCCGGCCTCACGCCGGGCGACTACGTCGAGGTGCTCTCCGAGTCGCTGCTCGCAGCCTCCCGAATCACCGACGCCTGCATGGAGATCTCCAGCGGCCTGCTCGATGACGCCGCGTACGTCGGCGATGCGGCAACCGACCACATCTGGCTCGGCGACGGGCCCAACGGCCTGCCCATGCTGGTCCGTTCCCTGCTCGCCCGGATGGAGGCGGCAGAGTGAACCCGTACGACGCGAACACGCACCCCGGTACACATCTCGTTGCCGAGACGTTCGGCGTCTCAGAAGTCAGCACGCTCAACATCACGTACCGCCCCGACGAACCGCTGTACCGGTCCGCGACGCGGGTGATCGGGGCTGCGCACGCGTTGGACGAGGTGCACAACCGGGTGACGGACGCGGCCAAGGATGCTCTCCGGCTGCTCGAACCCGTCGGTCGCGGTGAACTCGGCGGTGCACGGGTCTCGTACGCACTGCTGCGAACAGCGGTCCCGAAGCTCGGAGACCTTCTTGATCAGCAGGATCGGGCCTACGGCCAGCTCGTCGAGTCCATAGCCGACTACCGGCGCCTTCTGCCGGAGCCGGATTCGGCGCACCGCTCGACGAAGAAGGTCCCAGGGCCAGACCGGAAGCCGACTTCCGACCGCGATGACGACTGGGCCGACGCGGGGCAGCGCCGACGCGTGGCTCTCGAAGCCGTCGAGGCCGGCGGCGTCCGGTTCCGCCGGACCGCGATCGGCGATGACCCGTACGTCTCACGGGAGCCCCAGCGGCAGGACCCGGCGATCTGGCCCCAGACCGTGCAACGGCTGGTCGCCGACGGGCTGCTGCGCCAGGACAACACCGATGGCCTGTACCAGCCCGGCCAGCTCCTCTCGCTCACCCCGCGGGGCGAAGCCGCCCTGCGTGATGCTCGCGCGACGACGACACGTGTGTCCGCCGCCCTCGGCCGCAGCACCACCCCGACCAACTCCGGCGCTCTCGCCGACTCAGCCGCCGCGCCCGTCGCCAGGACGTCCCCCACCTCCTCCCGCTCCCGCTGACCCCATCCCGACAGGACGCCACCATGCCCACCCCCGCACAGCCCCCCGCCTTCTCCATCGCTTCGACCGACACTCAGCGCGTCGAGGACGCGCTGGCCCTGATAGCGCCGAAGTGGACCACCTGGACAACGCAGACCCTGGCTCAGCAGGGCCATCCGATGCGTGTGCGCGATGTCGCTGCCAGGCTCCCCTTCGTCAGCGAGCAGCTCGTCGCCAAGCGGCTGGCCGCGATGCACGCTGACGGGCTGGTCACCCGCGTCGCGGCGACCGCCACGGGGCGCCGTACCAGCTCAGCGCGCTCGGCGAGTCGCTGGCACCGGTGCACCGCGCTTTGTCGGACTGGTCCCTGGCCAACCTGTCGCTCGGCAAGATGGCCGGAGCGCAACGGGTCGAGGACGCCGCGCGGCGTCTGCATCTTCGGCATTCGACCGCCGTGATCCAGATCCTCGACGCAGGAGGCCCCGCGCGGTTCTTCCACATCACCGAGGAGACCGGTCTGGCCAACGGTTACGCCCGGGATCGGCTCAACCGGCTTCGTGCGGACGGTCTGGTTACCCGCACGAGCCCTTACCACGGCGACCCCTATGTCCTGACCGACGCCGGGCGTGCGCTGGGCCCCGTCTACGCGGCCGTGTCCCACTGGAGCAACCCCGCCGCCGCGCGGAGGGGCTCATCGGCTCCGGTGCCCGTCGCGACGGCGACGCGGACCCACGCCAGCGTCCCGCTGAGGTCGGACGGCGGCCGGACCGCGGCAGCCCTGCGCCGGAGCACTGCCGTGCCGAGCGTCCTCTTCAGCCATGCCCCGCAGCCGCAACCGCGGGTGCGGGCGGCCGTGACGGCCCAGTCAGCCCCGGGTCGGGGTCAGTGACCGTCGTGATGCTGAGAGCCAGCCGCTTCCCCTCGTTGACCGGCGCCCGCGTGCAGTCCAGCAGCTTGTTCCGCTGCACGCAGGCGCGTCCTCCCCCCCCGCCCCGGAGCTTCGACATGCGCACCCCTGGTAACCCGTACCTCTACGAGGAGGTGCTGGTTAGTCCCATGTACCTGGCCGGTTCCAACGGGAGCGGCGACGCCGGCTTCGCCCCAGTCGCCCACTGGCCGCACCACTACCTCGACGATGGGCCTTGCCAGCTCCTCGTCACCTCGCCCGACCGAAGGATCAGGGTCGGCTGGTTCGGCGATGACTTCGAGCTGTGGAAGATCAGCGCGGCCACGGAGGCCGCCTCAGCAACGCGCTGGATGGCCACCTTCAACCACGTCACCCCGGCTGAGATCGTCGCCGGCCTCACCACCGCCCTGGCCCATGACTACGCCGAGGCCGACGCCTACGACAGCAACGGACGCTTCCTGGCGAACCCGTCGATCTACTGGGCAGACGCCGTTCGGCCGCTGACCGACGCCGGCTGGAAGCGCGGCGTCCCCACCAAGCCCGGCACGGTCGAAATCGTCGCCCCCGACGGCCAGGCCGGCGCCGTAATCGACAGGCGCAGCTACGGCCCGGATGACGAGGCCGTCACCTTGTGGGCTGGCCCACCAGGCTGGGGCACTCGGGCGGAAGCGGTGTTCTCCACCGGTACCCCGTCCCATCTGATCGCCGCGACCGCGGCCGTCATGGCGGATTCGGCTCCGGTGGTCCGTGAACGGCACCAGATCGACCGTCGGATGGAGCACCTGGTCACACTGACCCCGGCTGCCCCGGCTGCGCCGACCGCCGGGCCCTTGGCCTCCCGCGCTCCGACCCCGCTCGACGTGCGGCGCACCGCGGTCACCCAGGCCGTCCACCGCGCCGCACGCCTCCCGCGGACTGCCGCCGATCTCCGCGTCATGGCCGCACGCAGTCGCACCGCGACTTCGACACGGCCCAGGGCGCCCAGCCCCGTGCCGGCTGCCGTGGCCAGGCCGCCGCTCAACCCGTCGGCTCCTCGCCGCAGCCGCTGACTCCCGCCCCCGGACCGCCCGGGACCTCGTCCGACCGAACAGCACCTCGAATACCGGGAGTTCCGCCATGCCCGACGCCACCGCACTCGACCAGGCCACCGCCGTGATCGAGAAAGCCTGGGGCCGTCCGATCGAAGCTCTGGAATCCCTCGCAGTCCGCAGCCCCGGTGACGACCCGCTCCTGCGCGCAGCCCTGCACCTTCGCTCGTCCCTGGTCATCACCGACAACGCGGCGGCCGTGCACCAGGACCGGCTGCACGCCCTGACCCGGCCGTCACGTGCCGGCCTTCTACGACCTGGAACGTCTCACCAGCTCAGCGGCGGACTTTCGCGTCGCCCAAGCCGAGAGCCGTACGTTCCGGCAGGCGCTCGGCCACGTGATCGAAGCGCGTGACGCCGCCGCGACCGCGGACCGGGCACCGGCCGTCCGGCTGGCCCAGGCCGCTGTCGCCCGCTCCGGGCACTCTCCACGCGCCTTGGGCCAGTTGCCCGATCAGCCCGCTTCTTCGGCCGCTGTCGGCCCGTCGGCAGCGGGACGGGGGCCGCTCCGCTGAACGGTCCGATCAGGCGAGGTCGTCGTCGCGGTGGGCATCTGCGATGCGGGAGTCCACCGCGCGGGCCAGCTCCTCCAGCGTCAACTGGACGCGACGCCCCTCCGCGATCCGGTCCTCCACCACTGCGTCCTCGTCCCGCCGTCTGTCGGACTGCGTGCCGGCGGCCCACTGGCCGTCGGCGACCATCGCGATGTCGCCCACCGTCCACGGCCGCCCGGCAGCACGGATCTTGCGCTCCAGCCCGGCTCCGTCCCAGTGCCTGATCGGCTCCGCCACTTCGGCTCCCCCTCGGTTCCGTACGGCCCGTTGCCGCAACCCGGTTAGGACAACCGCGTCCGCCGATCCATTCCCGTGCCGTCGGCCAGCTGCCGCCGACCGCCAGTTCGCCCACGGCAGACGCCACTTCCCGGGATCGGACTACGCACTTCGGCACACCGCATGTCAACGTACGGGTGTTGGGAAAAACCGCAGGTCAACGAAGGGACCGTGCAACCGTGAACGCCTCCACCGCCCTCCTTCCCGCCGTCATCCGCCCCGCCGTGGAAGACCGCCACTGGCCCTCCTCCGACCACTGCGCCAGCCCAGTGGTCGAACTCCTCGACACCCTCGGCTGGGCAATCGTCGACACCCCGGAGGCCAACATCCACGCCACGAGCCCGGACGGCCGGGTCTACGTCGGCTGGCTCCCCGAGGACCCCACCGCCTGGAAGCGCAACATCGTCTGGCACATCCGGGTACAGCCCACCGAAGGCGACCCGTGGGTGCAGGAGTTCGGCCACCACACCCCCTCCGAAGGCGTCGCCGGATTTATCGCCGCCCTCGTCGCACATTCCCGCTGAACCACCGGGCGGGCCCGTGGCGGCCCGACCCGTTCACCGGCACGCGTTCGGACCCCGACCTCGTCGGTCCGGCCCATCTCCTCACCCTCGACCGAAAGGGCGCGCACCGCACATGACCATCTACTCCGACGACCTGGTCCGGATCACGCACTGGACGAGCGGCCTGGGCGCCTGCGCGTTCGGCATCTACGACGCTGTCGCTGGCGCAGGATCGGACCTGCACGGCCTCGTCATGACCTACTGCGGGGCGGTGCTGGTGTACACCGCAGCTGGCTTCCAGAACTACCTGCGCCGCCGCGACACCCGAGTCGTCGCCCACCTCGCGGGCAACCCCGGCGCGTCACTGCCCCAGATCTGTGCCGCGACCGGCCTGCACAAGGACCGGGTCGGCAGCTCGCTCCAGCGCCTGACCGCCGATGGCCTGGTGCTCTCGGAGATCGGTGCGACCACGATCTCCCGCTCTTACCGGCTCACCCGCTGACTCCACTGTCGCGGGCAGAGCGGCCCTGTCCCCGCCCACGAGGAATCCACCATGCCCTTCCGCGCCCCGCTCACCAACCACCACGCCGACCGCAGCCTCTGCCCGGCGGACCACAAGCACACCAGCTCCGGCAAGCCGCTCCACCCCGACTGCCACGGCCGCGCCTACACACAGGCCGTCTGCTCATGCGGCGAATGGGAGATGAAGCAGTCCGGCAAGGGCTACGTCAACGAAAGCCGCAAGCGCCACCTCGCCACCCACACCGAGGGACCGAAGGCCGTTCGCGATCTGCTGCGTCTCAACGGTTCCTGACACCCCCGGCTCCGCCGTCCCGCACCACTCTCGGAGATTCCCATGCCCCTTCACCTGACCGTCGGCCACCTGCTCCGCCAGCTCCAGGACCTCGACCCCAGCCTTCCGGTCCGCCTCGCCATCAACCCCGACTGGCCCTTCGCCCACTACGTGGGGAGCGAGGTCGTCGTCCGGGACGGCAAGGCGTTCATCGCCGAAGACGGCCAAGAGGACTACCTCCCGACCGCGGTCAGCGACGCCCTCGCCTGGGCCTGACCCACCGCTCCGGAGGCTCCCATCTCGTCTCGATCCCGCCCCTCTCAGGTCCTTCCGCTGCACGGCCTTGCCGTGCACCCCATGCCGAGCGGCGTACGCGGCGCGCTGGTCCAGCGCGTCTCCGCCCGGCCCAACGGACCGCTCGACGTCACCTGGCTCGCCACCGAAACCCCGAGACTCCCCCGTGGCCACATCCGCCTGCGCTGGGAGCCCGCCTCCCTCGCCGGGTGGGACGTCACCGCCCACCTGGGCCTGGCCACCGGCGAGGTACATCTCGCCTCCTTAAGCCTGCCGCCCCGGACAACTGGCCGAGCCTGGTCCGCCCGACCCTCCACGAAGTGCTCGGCCTGAGCGCCGCCCTCGCGGTCGCGACCGCCGCCCTCGACCTCTCGAACCGCCTCGCCCAGGTCTGACCGAAACCGCAAAGGCCGCCCCGCGCCGATCCGGCAGGGGCGGCCTTGCCGTACGCCCGGCCGCGTTGCGTACGCTCATCCCGACGAACGAGGAGGACACGATGGCCGACGACCAGCAGCTCTGGGGGTATCCGGAGGTCGCCGCCCACCTGGGCATCAGCGTCAGCGCCGCCCGCAACCGCAAGAGCCGAGGCAGCCTGCCCGCGCCCGACGACACCACCGTCCCGGACCGGCCCCGTTGGAGGCCGGCCACGTTCCAGGGCTGGAAGCCGGTCGGCCGGGGGTTCCGCAGTGACCTGCACGGCGAGTCAGCTCCCCCCGCCTCACCGGCGTCTTCCGGGCAAGGAGCGTCATGAACAAGCTCCTCGTCGGTTCCTCCCTGGTCGCCGCCGCTGGAGCGGTCACCGCCATCGCCGCCGCTGTCCAGCACAGTTACGGCACCTGCAGCATCGCCTTGTTCGTCGTCGCAGCCGGTGCCATCGGTGCCTACCTGATCAGCCGGTCCCAGGACACCGCCAACGACCGCGCCGTCCTTCACCGACTACGAGAAGCACCCCAGGCGTCTATCGACGACCTCTCCAACGAGCTTGGGCTTCGCTCTGCCGCAGTCCGCCTCAGCATCCACCGCCTGACCAGGTCCGGCGAGCTGCCCTCGAACGCCGATTCCACTGAATGACGGCACGTCGCCCCCTAGGCTCAGGGCATGACCGACTCACCAATGCCGTCCCCGCCGTTTCCCTCGCCCGACAACGCCGCACTCAAGGTCGTCGTCGGCAACGCCATCGCAGCGGTCGATCGTGGCGAAGCCACGGTGAAGGAGGCGATCCTGCACGCGGCCGTCCACGGCTGGTACGAGGGACACAACCAGGGCGAGGACGAATGCCCCGGCTGCGGCTTCCGGGGCGAGCTGCCCAAGCACAGCAACCGCGGTTGAGCGCGACTAGATTCCGGAACTGGCAGCTCGGCCAAGCGTTCGCGCGACTCTCCGCACCAGTGTGGTCGGCTTGAGATTCCGTTCCACCCTGAGCAAGTAGCTGACTGGAGAGCCATCGAGCCTTGCGTCGCGGGCCTCCACAGTGGCCTGGCGCAGGGTCGCGGCAGCGACCGCGAGGCTTCCTGCGGCGATCGGCACGTTCCCTGCCCAGCCACTTGCCGCTGCGGCGAGGGCGGGTACTTCGAACTTGTAGCTCAGCGCGCTATAGAAGGTCTTGAGGTTGAGGCTGCTCATGGCCTTGCGCAGGTCCTCAAGAGGGCGATGCTCTCGTCGAACTTCATGCGAAGGTAGTGTTCGAATGCCGCGCGGTCTTCGATGCCGGCGACGTCCTCTCGCAGGTCCGCCGCAGCCTTGTCGACCGCTTGTGTAAAGGCATTGAATTCCGCTCGGTGCTCCTTCCGTAGTTGGATGATCTTCGCCACCGGCACCGACCGCAGACCGTCCGGGAGGACGCATTGCACGGCCATCAGCCCCAGTCGTGATGTCTCATCGGAGCCTGCCGGTTGGGGTGGCTCGCCCAACATGGCAGCAGCAATCCGATCGCTGTCCCAGCCGTCCGTGGCGCTGTGGGCCGCCACCTGATCGGTGATCGGCGCGTACCGCGTACGGCGGGCCAGCTCCTCGGTGAGCACGCACTTATAGATCCAGGCGAGGACCGGGTCCATGGCCAGCCACGTCACGCCCGCGAATCCGGCAATTCGCGACCGCATGGCTGGCACAGCGAGACCTGTGCCGCGAAGGGCGTCCACAAGTCGTGGGTCTACCTCGTGCGGGTAGAGGCCGGCGAGGGGGCTTTCGTCGCGCGGAAGCATTCGCAAGTCGTCAGGTGAGGTCGGCTCCGCGTTGACGATGCGTTGTCCCATCAACAGCTCAGGCCGATTCCCCTGATGCGCACGAAAAGGCCGAGTGTCAGCGGTTGCCAAAAACCGCTGCCTCAATTCGGCACCGTGGTCCTCGACAGCCTTCAGGAAGGCAGGGGCGACAGCGGCTGCGGCTTCCCTGGGGTCCACGTCGGTGACAAAGTCCAGCTCATCGCGCAGGGCCTTGACCAGGTCCGGATCGGCGACGGGAAACCCCGCCGGAACGACTCGGGCAAGTCCCGGCCAGTAGAGGGCGGCAGCCTTGATCCACTGCTCCTTACGGAAGTGCACGTACGGGTAGTAGAGGCCGATCCGCTGCACTGCTGCCCTTTCATCGCGTCCTGTCGGCCTTCCCGAATACGTCCGGGAAGGCCGACAGCATGCTACGCAGGCACTCTGCACTGCTGGTACACGGAAGCGGAGCGAGCTGCTCTACTCCAGGTAGGTACCGGCGAAGGCCCCGTCGAAGCCGAGTGCGGCCAGGCCCTCCTCGACGCTGGGATAAGTCCTTTGGTCGGGGACGGCGATCAGGGCGTCGAAGTCGGCGCGGCTGATCTCGGGTTCGAGCCACTGGTTGCTGCACCGGCAGACGATCCACACGTCACGGCGGTGGTTGATGAGCAGCCAGTCGCGCCGGGCGCGGCAGGCCGAGCAGCGTACGGGGATCCCGCGCAGGGCCATTTCGGCCGGGTGGCTGAGGCAGCGCGTCGCGCCGGGACCGCTGGGGGGCTGCGTCTCGTATTCGAGTTGCAGCAGGGGGTCGGTGCCGGCCGGGAGGACAGGCAGCACGGGCGCCGGCTCTGCGGTGCGGTCGGTGGTTCTGAGCACGAGCGTCATCATCTCCCGATTGAGTCCTTCTGGTTCATCCGTAACAGCCGGGGAACCGGCTGTCCAGGGGTTTCGTGGTGACCGGCAGGCCGATGGTGACCGGTCAGTGGTCAGCGGCGCGGTGGCCGGGTGCGCGTGTCGGGGCCGGGGCGAGCTGCCGCCGTGGGGGCCGTCCGGTTGCTGGTGCGGTCGTTGGTCGAGGTCGTGGGCTGACGGGTGCCGGCCTGCGGGTGAGGAGCCGCTTCTCCCGGGTGCGCGGGGAGCTGGGCGAGGCGGCGCAGGCGCCAGACCAGGACGTCGTTCACGTCCTCGGCGGTGTCGAGTTCGCGCATGCCGATGGCTTGTTGCAGGAGCGCCTCGGGGTCGTGGCCCGCCTGTTCGGCCTGGGCGAGGGTGGCGACCAGGGCGTCGGTCTTCGGTGTGTCGTCGGCTCGTAGTCCCTGCTGCGGCAGGGCTGCGCGGAGGGTGGCCTCGTGGGTTTGGCGTACGGCGTCGGGGAGGGCGCGGCCTTGGTCGCGCAGTGCTCGCATGGGTGTGGCGGCAGCCTGGCGGTAGGCGGCTCGTAGGTGCTCGGCGGTCTGTCGGGAGGCGTGGGCCTGCTGGGCGTGGCCACGGGCGGAGTGCCAGCGGGCGGCGGCGAGGGCGACCAAGACCAGGGTCGAGGCGAGCATGGCGGTGGTGCCGCCGTCTTCGCCACGGCCGAGAGCGCTGCCAGCCTGGATGATGCCCCGAGCGGCCGAGCGGATCGCCCGGGTATCGGCACGCTCCGCTCGGATATGACTGCGGGTCGCCCGCTCGAATACTCGGGCGGCAGCCGCCAGCTCGGCGCGGGTAGCAGCAGGAGAGGTCTGAGCGGCCGCGTCCAGGAGTTCGCCGACGCCGACGAGCTGGGCGGCGGCGTCGTCACCACCGTCGAGGAGGACGGCGGCACGCTCGGCGATGCCAGTGGCGCTCCGCCGTGCACGGGCGGGCGGGGACCAGTCCGGTCGACCGCTGTTGGTGGCCGAAGCCGTTGTCTGGTCGACCGTGTCGTCGGCGAGGCGAAGGCGGATCTTCGGCAGGGATAGGTCGGGGGCGAGTTTGGAGCCGGGGAACCAGACCGGTTCACGGTGGCGGTTGCGGTCGCCGGGCAAGGCGACGTTGTAGCCGATGGCATCGCCGGACGGGGCAGTGCGTACTTTCACGCGCAGCCCGGCCTCGCGCAGCCGGGTGAAGAACTCTTCTTCGGTGGCGGCTCCGGCGAGGGACTGGCGGACGGCTTCGCGGAGCGTTTCGCGCGAGGGCTCGGGTCGGCCGGTGCGTTCGGCCTTGAAGCGTTCGGCGCTGGTGGGTGTCTTGGAGCCGGTGCCGTCGCCCGGGTTAAGGCGGCGCAGTCCCCACTCTTTCTCGATGCGGCGGCATTCGGCCTGGGCCTTCTTGAAGTCGTAGTTCATCCGGGGGCGGCGCAGGTCGCCTCGGACCATGGTGGCCAGGATGTGGATGTGGTCGTCCGCGTGGCGTACCGCGACCCAGCGGCAGCCGTCCGGGTCCCCCTCGGGAGCGATCCCGGTCGCCGCGACGAGGCGTTGGGCGACGGTGTTCCACTCAGCATCGGTCAGCATCCGGTCGCCGGGGTCGGTGCGGACCGAGCAGTGCCACACGTGCTTGGCGGGCGCATGGTCGCCGGCCTGCTTGACCCGGAGGTCGAGGGCGGCGGTGAGGCGGGCGAGGGTGGCCTTGGGGTCCGGGTCGGGGCTGGTGTCGCGGCCGGGGTCGGGCGCGAAGCCGTCCCAGCTCCCGACAAGGTGAGGATCGACGTGCTCGTCCCGCTTGCCGGGGCCGTAGAGGTAGACGAGCAGGCCGTGGGTGCGTGAGCCGCGCCGGATCTTGGGAACCATCAGAGCCGCTTCTTCACCAGGGCGTCGGCCGTGCCGTCGACGCGGGACAGCAGCCGGATCAAGGCGGCCAGGGCGTGGTCGAGTTCACCGGGGCGGGGCTGTCCTCCGGCGTTGTGGATGAACGCGATCTGGTTGATGTTGTTGCCGATCCGGGAGAGGGCGGTGCGCAGGGCGGCCAGCTCGTCGATGGCGGTGTCGAGCTGCTCGTTGGAGTGCAGGGTGGTGGAACCGCGGGCGGCGGCGAGCCCGGCGGCGGCGAGGAAGCGGGCGACGGTGACGCCGCGCTGCACTGCGGCGGAGGCGATCTCGGCTTTCTCGGTGTCGGAGAGGCGAGTTGTGGTCTTGTGGGTGCGCTCGTTCGGGTTGCGGCTGCGGCGGCGCGGTGTGCGGTCGGGGAACGCGGGCGTGTTCGGGCTCGGCTGCTCGTGCAGGGCGCGGTGTTCTGCTTCTCCCCCTTCGACCGGCGCCCCCTGGTGCCGGTTGCCCGACGGGTCCTCGTGCGCCCTCGCTCGGGTACCTGTCGGGCTTCCCCCGCCCTCCCGGGTGGGGGCAAGTGCGTGCGACGGGCCGTAGGACCGTCGTATGCGACAACTTGCTCCGCCAGGAGCCGTCGTGGGCTCACGCTGCTGTCCGGCCGTGGTGTCCACCGGGTCGTTGGCGGTGGTCACCGGCTCGTCTCCGGGTCCTGCTGCTGGATTTCGCGGACGAGGTCCTCGATCCAGTCCATGGCCAGGACCGGGTGGTGCAGGGTCCAGGGGCGACTGTGGCGCTCTCGTTGCACGGTCCAGGTGGTGTCGGGGCCGGACTGGGCACGGTGGAGGTGTCCGCGCTGGTGCAGGACGGTCAGCCAGGAGTCGACTTCGGCGGGCGTGGCCGGGTGGGTGCGCATCAGGTGTGTTCCGCTTCTGCTCTGGAGAGGCGTGCGTGTGTGTCCGGGGCGGGTGACCGGCCGTGGTGCCCGGCTCGGTCACCCGCTCCGTGGTGTCCGGTCAGGTCCGGGCGGAGGTGACCGGCTGCCCGCGCTGCTCGCGGAGCTGGGCCATCAGGGCGGTCAGGGTGTCGCTGGACAGGGGAATCTGCTGACCGCGGATCGCCTGGGCGACCACCTTGCGGGTCAGCTTGTCCTCGGCCCTGACCGCTGACCGGGCGATCTCCAGCAGCTCCTCGGTGTCCGGGTCAGGCCGCCGGTCACCGGTTGTCCGGGCGTCCCGGTCAGTGACCGGCGGCGCAGTGACCGGCGAGGGGCTGCCCTGGTGGCCGGTGACCGACTCGGTTCCGTCCGGTCGGCCAGTGACCGGCGGCGCGGTGTCCGGCTGTCCGGGCAGGTCAGCAGCCTCATGCGGCTGACCGTGGTGACCGGTGACCGGGATGCTGCTGTCCGCCGGGGCACTGTCCCCGGTCAGTGACCGAGGACTGAGGGTCTGCTTGTCCAGGGACAGACGCGGCCCGTCGGTCGGGACAGTGACCGGCTGCCCGGCCGTGACCTGACCGCGCTCCGGCTGCTGCTGACCGACCCGGTCAGCCCGGGTGACCGCAACGCCGTCGGGCTTGCCGAGGTGACCGGCATCCTCGCGGTCACTGTCCTTGACCGGACCGCGGGCGATGAGGATGTAGAGGTGGACCGCTCCGGCCAGCGCGAGCGGGGCGACGGTGGACAGCACCGCGACCACGGTGTCTCCGAGTCGGAGCCCGGCGCCAGCGACCGTGTCCTGATTGAGCCGCACTGCGTGGAGCGCGTTGGCCCAGATGCTGGTGGCGGTGGCGGTGCCGACGAGCATCCAGACGTAGAGCCGGGCCCGCAGCGGCGCATCGCGCAGGACCAGGAGTGCCCGGATGCCGTAGGCAATGAACCCGTCGATCAACAGCGGGAAGAGGAAGGCCAAAAAGCCTCGGACGTGAATGGCGACAGCCATCTGCTGCAGGGCGTCCCAGGACTGGGCGCTCCCCACGCTGCCCAGGGCGATGATCACTGCGCGGTCCCAAGCGGTGAGGTGCGCCGCCTGGCGCGTGCTCGCGGTGCTCACGCCGCCGTCCCGAAGTCGTCGCGGCCCAGACGCTCGCCGTTGGCATTGAGGGACGGGGTGGCCTCCGTGCTCTGTCCCAGGTCCCGGTTGCGCAGGGCCCGGCGAAGCTCGCGGTACTTCTTCTGGGCGTGCTCCTCGGTGACCTTCAACAGCCAGGCCAGGCGCTGCTCGGTCACCCCGTGGCGGAAAGCTGCGTAGATGACCGCGCGGCGCTCGGCCTGGGTGAGGTGAATGTCCCGCCCAGCGATCGTGTCGTTGACGCGGCTGTAGTCGAGCCGGTCGGCGAGCTTCTCATGCAGCAAGCCGCGTTCCTCCTCGGTCATGCCACCCCGGATGCCGTGGATGTCACCGCCTTCGAGGGCGGCGTCCAGGCAGGTGCGGCGCACCGGGCACTGCCCGCACAGCGACTTCGCGGTGGCGATCTTGTCGGTCTCGTCGGGCTCCGGGAAGAAGAGTTCGGGGTCCACCGGGTTGTACTCGGTGCGCTGGCAGACGGCCTCGTCCTGCCAGGTGTGGTCACCGAGCGACCGGTGGCGGGCAGGGGTGATCGTCGTGGTGGTCATGCGGGGTGCTCCGATCGCTCTCCGCGCGCAGGGCGTCGGCGGAGGGGCGCTGGTCGTGAGAGGTGAATGAGGCGGCGCGCCAAGGGCACGGTCGGCCTGCGGAAGGTCAGGCGGCGGGGCGGAAGCGTCTGCGGTCGACCGGCTCGAACTCGACCCTGGTGGTCATCTGCGCGAGCCTGCTGGCGACGCGGTCGCCTAGGTAGGCTCGGAAGTCCCTGATGCTCAGGTTGGTGGTGATCAGCGTCGGGAGTTCGAGGTTGTACCGGCGGTTGACCAGTCGGTAGGTCACTTCCTCGACCCACTCGGAGGACTTGGCCGCACCCAGGTCGTCGATGATCAGCAGCGGGCAGCGGCTGACGGCGGCCAGCTCCCTCTCGCTGTCCACCCCGGGTCGGGGACGTAGGTCGGCGTAGAGGTCGGCGGCCGTGGTCGCGCGCCAGCGGACGCCGATCCCTCTCTGGGCCAGCAGCCGGACCGCGCCGTACGCCTGGTGGGTCTTGCCGGCGCCGACGACCCCGGCCATCAGCAGGCTGGGGCCGGTGGTGACCTGCCGCCGCGCTCCCCGGCTGGGGGCGACAGCGGCCTCGGCGACTTCCCGGACCCAGGCGAGGACCTGCGGGTGGTCGGCGACGGCGGCCCGGTAGCGCGGGGGCATCCCGGCCAGCAGGGCTTCCAGCGGGGAGAACGGCTCGGGCTCGTCGACCACCGCGGCGACGGCGGCCGGGTCGATGTTGCGAGCGGCCAGGATCCGCGCCATGCGGTCCAGCATGCCCTCGCTGCCGAGAAGCTGCGGTTCGCGGCTACGGGTGCGCATCACAGCTCCTCGGCGTAGGCGGCGGCAGCGTCGACCGGGTTGGTCCACGCCTGGTGAGCGGGCACGTTAAGCCGGGATCCCGGCCGCGCCGAACCGCCGGAGGGTGCGTTCATGGCCTCGTTGACCATGCTGGTCAACACGCTCGGGTGCTTGGGGTTGGCCGCGAACTTCTGGAGCCCGGCTCGGATGTGCTCCGGGGAGATGCCCTCGCCCAGGAGCTTCTTGGTGATCCGCCCGAGGTGCCCGATCACGTCGCCGGGCGGGCGCCGGTCGCAGGCAGCGGTGTATTCGCCGATGAGCTGGTTGGCCGAGACACCGGACGCGGGCGCTGTGCGCCCCGTAGGTACAGAGGATCCAGGATCCAAGATCCTAGATCCAGGCGCCGAGCCCTCGCCGAGTCCTCCCCGAAGCTTCGGGGAGGACTCGGGGAATGCGCCTTGACCTGCGCTTTTCATGTCATCGTGGCCTGGGGTGCCCGTCATGGCGTCGAGGACGTCCTGCTGGGCAACGGGAGTCTGGGCTACGTGGCCGCGAGGTTCCTCGGCGGGCTGCGCGGGCAGATCGAGGGCGCAGGGAGTGTTCGGCGAGCCCTCGGGGAGTCCTCGGGGAGGGGTCGTCGGCTCCTCTGCCCGCTTGGTGCAGGTGCCCTTGCAGGGGGCGCACCGGTCGGCAGCCTGGTGCTGCGGACAGGAGGGCAAGCGGGACTGGCTCGGCTTGTCGATCTTCTGGTGCTCGGCCCAAGTGACGACATGCAGGTACCGGCGGCCGTCGCATCCGGTGTACCGACAGATCAGCGCCGCGTCGGCAAGCTGCTGCAGGTCGTCCTCGACGTGCACCGAGGTGTGCTCGGCGCGCAGCGGCCAGAGCAGCCCTGCGATGATCGCGGCGTTGTCGCGGTGACGCCCGTGGTCGTCGGCCTGGGTGAGGAGGCCGAAGAAGGTCCGCTCGGCGGCGACGGTGATCTGGGCGAGCGACTCGCTGGTGAAGGCTTCGGGCTTGATGGTTCGTATCCGCGCCATGTCAGCAGCCCCGATCGGCGGCGGTCGCGTCGCTGCGGGTGAGGTTCGCGTGGGCGAGGTCGAAGACGTGCGGCCGCGTCCAGTCCGCCTTCGGCCAGACCCGCAGGATCCACCGGGCTGCGACCCTGGCCGTGTTCCGGCCCAGCTTCAGCGTCTCGCCGGCCTCGTCCTTGACAATGGCGTGTGGGTGGGGCCACGCGTGCTGAGGGTCGTTGAGGCTGACCCGGATGGTGGCCGCGCCCGGGATCATGTCGGCGAGCTGGGCGGCGAGGCGGTGCTGACGGTCACCTTCCGGACAGGCCGGGGTGCCGCTCGGCATGGCGAGCATGCGATACTCCGTTGCTTGTAGGAGATGCGGTGCGACGGTTCTCGTGCAAAAGCCCCGTCGCCTCGCGAGATGTGAATGGGTGCTCCTCGGGGTGCCCGGCCTGGCGCCTGGGAGTTGGTAGCTCCCGGGCGCCGGTCTCATTCACCCCGGCGGACATCACGGCCCGCGTGGGTCCATCACCCCTCCCCTCTTGGCCTATCGGCCGATGATCCGCTTGTGCGGGGACCAGCAACATATGCGGGCATCCGCGCAAGATCCAGTCGTTGGGAATGAGGTGCCGCTGCACCGGAATCGGCATCTGCCGGACGATCTTTTCAGGAACCCGCAATGGCCGGTGCGGTGATGGGTGAATCTCCAGGCCTCGCCGAGATAGGAGCGCCATTTGGTGTCCGGCGCCTGGGAGTTACCGCGCTCAGGCGCCGCCACTGTTTTACGGGTTGATGGAACCGTCCCGACCGCATCCCCCACATACAGTTCCTACCTGCCGTCTGTCGCTGAGCCGGGTTCCCGGCGAGGGACGACGAACATACGCAAGGGCGATCTCAAGATCCATAGCTGCCGGACTCGCTACGACTCGCAGTGGAGGCGACGACTGACTGCAGAGGTGAGGCCTGGAGAGTTCGGGTTGAACCGAGGACTCCGAAATCGATCTCCACGTGACCTCCTGTGTCTGATGCCGCAACGCTCTGTTGTATCGGCTGGCCATAAAGATTTAAGCCAAGACCGAGAAGCTCCGTCAAAGCAGACCGTATGCCCGTTTTGGCCGCATAGGTCGCGACCGTACGGGCGATCTACTGAGGCTGCTTGCAGCACACAACCGCCTTGCGAATTAGGGGACATGGGGACTTCCGGCTGCACGGGAGAGGTGACTGCACCGCTGGTCTAGACCGGCAGCAGAAGGCAACGGTGAAAACCGGCAAACATTTGCCGGTTTCGCAGATCAGACGTAAGCGCGAGGGCGGGATGCCCGGTTCACTGGCGATCGAGAGCGCGATCACCGGGGAACTTAATTTAATACTTGACAGTCACATTCTCGCGAGTATGTGGCTGCCGCCACACGTGGTCAAGATCGTTCAAATACCGCGTATGGTCTTAGCGGGGAGACGTTAAGGGCGGGGGACGGCGGCTGCGCTGTCCCTCTTTTTGCATGCCCAAAAGCGAGTGTCTCCTGTCACGCCAACGCAATGACAGGGAGAGGCCGATGGCCGCGAGGCGGCGGGCCGAAAGTGACGACACGGCTGCGAAGAAGGGCACATCTGCGGCGCCCGTCGGAGTAGCCGGGCAATACATGGGCTTCGGCGGGATGTTGAAGCGGTGGCGGAAGGCCGCCGGCGTCAACCAGATTGTCCTAGCGCGTGCCCTGGGAATCGGTGAGCGCACATATCGCAACATCGAGCGCGGCGCGACCCCGCGGTTCTCGCAGCCCCAGTGCGATGCCCTGGCAGACCTACTGAAGCTGGACGCCGACGAACGCCACGCCCTACTGCTCTACAACGTCGGCACCTACCTGCGAGCCTCGACAGCTGACGGTCGGCCCGAGCTCGGGCCGGCCCTGAGGCTGCTCATCGACCGCCAGATGCCCTCGCCGACCTACCTGTCCGACCGCAACTGGAACATCCTCGCCTACAACAAGGCCATGGCCGAGCTGTGGCCGTGGGTCATGGAGCCTCGCGCCAACATCATCAGGTGGGCGCTGACCACCCCGGAAGGGCGTGCCACCTACCACGACTGGCACAAGCACGCCGCAGTTTTTGTCCGGATGCTGCGCTTCGCGCTGACCACCCACGGCGGCGACACTGATCTTCAGGAACTGATCTCGGACGTTAAGAAGAACCCCGAGATCCAGAAGATCTGGGACGCGGACGCCGACCTCGTCGAGCATCGCGACGGCCACGTCTTCCTCGCCAGCGTCCCCACCCTCGGCTGGAAGACGATCGAGATCGTCAGCCACGTGGCATACCCGGCAATCATGCCGGACTGCCGCTTCGTTGTGATGACCTGGGTGGAAGCGGAACCGGATGCCCAACGGGATGCGCTGGGCGGCCCACGCAACGCATGGGCAGAGGAAACGCACAACACGGCTCATGAACGCAGCCGCGCCCAAGCGCGCATCGCGGAAGCCGATCGACTCCGCGACATGGACCTCCGCACTGCGCGCCTGGTGGTCGACAGCGCAGAGAAGGCCGCAGCCAAGGCCGGCAAGGACGGAATTCCCCTGCCCGCGCTCAGCCGCCTCATGGGGCCGACCTCCCAGCTGACGCTGTCGCCGTCGACTCGCAATGTGGTCTGGGCAGTTGAGGAAGCACCCGGTGAATGGGGCGTCTCGCAAGTATCGCCCTCTACGCTGATCGCCCGCGTGCCGCCCGCCGCCATACACGGTGACGCACGAGCCGAGTTGAAGAGGCTCACACGGAGCGCCTTGCCGGCTGCCCCCGAGGCTGCCGCAGACCGTGTCCAACAGCTCCTCAGCGAACTCGACCAGCAGCAAAGTCTCTTGCGCGAAATCCAAAGAGACCTGGACGGGCACAGGTCAGCGCTGCGCCCTCCCCAAGGCATAGCCCGCGAAGTCCAAGCCGAACTCGTCTCGTGATTCCCACGCAAAGGCCGGGCGAGGAAAAGCGTGCTGGTCTGCACCGAGTCGCCTGCCCTGATGCGCTATGGCCTGTTCTCCCATTCTGAAGTCTGAAGAAAGACCCAATCCCGTGCACCAGTACACCTATGCCTGCCCGCTGCGCTGGAGCGATGCCGATGCCTACGGTCACATCAACAACGCACAATTCCTCAGCTACATGGAGGAAGCCCGTACGCGCATGTTCCAAGAAATCGTCACCACGCACGAAGAAGGGCACCGCTCAAACGCCTTCGTCGTGAGCCGAACCATCATCGACTACCGTGCCCCACTGTTCTACGGGCCTGACCCCGTCGATGTGCACGTCTGGGTCACGAGGGCTTCCGCCGCCACCTTCGAACTCGCCTATGAGATCAGAGGTGCCGAGCAAATGTACGTCGAAGCCACCACCAAGATTGTCGCTTATAACCTCGACACGGGGGCTCCGCGGCGCCTCTCTGAGACGGAACGGGCTTTCGTCGCTCGCTATACCAAGCGCTGATCCGGTCGACCTAGAGCGGCTGACCGCAACGTCCCGCCCCGGAATTCCGCGGTCCACCGCCGTCAGCGGCCTACCCCCACCCCATGCGGTCAGGCCCGAGAGAGCCACCGGCGGCGCTCCGCGTCGGTGACGATGCGGTGGTGGTGGTCGAGTTCCAGTTGGGCGAGGTGGGCGTAGTGCTCGACGACATCGGCGCCGAGGGCTTCCCGCACGGTGGGGCTGTGGCGGAAGGCGATCTGTGCCTGGTGCAGGGTGCTTGGTAGCGGGGTGGCTCCTTCGCGGTAGGCGTCGCTGGCCTCGGCGGGGCCGGGGTTGAGTCGGTGCTCGATCCCGTGGTTCATCGCTGCGACGGCGGCGGCCAGCGCGAGGTAGGGGTTGGCATCTGCCCCTGGGACGCGGACTTCCAGGTGTCGGCCTTCGCCGTGGCCGACGACTCGGATGGCGCAGGTGCGGTTGTCGTGGCCCCAGCTGGCCGTGGTGGGCGCGAAGGAGCCGGGTGCGTATCGCTTGTAGGAGTTGATATTCGGGGCGTAGAGCACGCCCATCTGCGGGAGAGCATCGAGGAGCCCGGCGATGGCGTGCTGGGCCGGCGCGGACAGGGCACCGCCGGAGTCGCTGATCACGCTGGTGCCGTCTTTCCACAGCGAGAGGTGCAGATGCAGTCCGCTTCCGACTCCGGTCTCCGGTGCTGCCATGAAGGTGGGGGCCAGGCCGGCCCGGCTGCCGATGGCGCGCACGGCGTGCTTGAAGGCCAGGTGCCCGTCGCAGGCGGCCAGAGCTCCGCCGTAGGGGAAGGTGACCTCTACTTGGCCGGGTGCGCCCTCCGTCTTGACCGCTTCCACGGGAAGGCCGGCGCCGGCGAGTGCGGCCTGTAGCCGACGGAAGAACCGGTCCGCGGCCGGCGAGTGGTCCAGGGCGTAGTCGAGGTTCTCGGCGGTCAGTGGCCGCATCTCCTGGTAGGCGCGTTCGGCGGCCTGGTCGTAGGTGCCCTGGTAGAGCACGAACTCGGTTTCCAGGCCCGCTTTGACGTTCAGCCCGTGGCGCGCCAGGCGATTCAGCTGGCGACGCAGCATCTGGCGCGGGGCCACCTCGACCGGGGTGGCGTTGTGGTCGACGGCGTCGCCGAGGACCAAGGCGCTCTTCGGCATCCATGGCGTGAGGCGCAGCGTCTCGATCGCCGGGGTGACCATGAGGTCCTGGTAACCGGTGGCCCATGAGGTGAGTGCGAAGCCGTCCGCGGGGGTCATGTCGACGTCGGTGGCCAGCACGTAGGTGCACATGTCGGCGCTGCCAGTGGCGAGGCGGTCGAGGAAGTGCTGCGCGCCGTAGCGCTTGCCCTTCAATCGGCCTTGCAGGTCCGGGACGGCCAGCAGCACGGTGTCGACCCGTCCCGCGGCAACGTGCTCGCGCAACTGGTCGAGCGTGAGCTGGCTGGCGGACCGATCGCTTCCCCGTTGCCCAGGGGCCGTGGGGAGCGGACCGGATCGGTTGCCGGCGTCGGCAGGGGGCGGGGTCATACGATCTCCTGGTCGAAGCGGTCCATGGAGCGGTCGACGTGGTGGGCCGGTACGTCGTAGGTGCGTTCGCCCGCGACACGCCACCAGAGCCAGGCCAGCAATAGCACTGCGATCAGTGCGACCGGGGCGTAGTTGAAGGACCCGACGGTTACCGGGCCCGTTTGCGGCAGGCAGAAGAGCACGGTCACGAAAGCCACCCATGCGACGGCGACACAGCCGACTGGAACACCCCACCGGCCCAGGTTCCACGGGCCGGGAGCAAAGCGGTTGCGGTGCTTGATCCGCAGGTAGATGGGGAGGGCGTAGGCGGGGGTGATGCCGATGACGTTGATGCTGGTGATCGCCGCGTACGCCGTCGGGCTGTACAGGCTCGGCACGGCGAGCAGCGCGGCGACACCGACGGCCAGCCAGACGGCGTTGCGCGGGGTGCCGGTGCGTGAGTGCACTCGCCGCCACAGGCCCGATCCTGGGAGCGCGCCGTCCCGGCTGAAGGCGAACACCATCCGGGACGCCGCGGCCGTCTCGGCGTTTCCGCAGAACAGCTGTGCTGCGATCACGATCAGCAGCAGCGCCTTCGCACCGCTTCCTCCGAGAGCGTCCAGGAAGATCTGGGCGGGCGGAACCCCGGTCGCTGTGGCCTGCGTTGCCGCGTAGTCCTGGATGGCGAACGTCAGCCCGGCCAGCAGGACGAACCCAGCCACCCACGACCATCCGATCGCCCGCATGATGCCGCGAGAGGCGGACACCTGAGCGTTGGTGGTCTCCTCCGACAGGTGAGCGGAGGCGTCGTAGCCGCAGAAGGTGTACTGCGCGAGCAGCAGGCCGATCAGCACGACGTACAGCGACGAGGACCAGCCGGTGTCATTGACGAACTCGCCGAAGACGAAGCTCGCGTCCTGGTGGTGTGCGGGCACGAGGGCCAGGGCGCCGACGATCACGGCGACTCCGGCGAGGTGCCACCAGACACTGATGCTGTTGAGGATGCTGACCAGGCGGACGCCGAACAGGTTCAGCTCGGCGTGCAGGGCGAGGATGACCAGGTAGATCGCCATGGTCTTGCCCTCGGTCGGCTCGAAGCCGAACTGGAGGTTCAAGAAGGCACCGGTGAACAGCGCGGCCCCGTAGTCGATGCCGGCGATCGCCCCGAGCAGCCCGAGCAGATTCAGCCAGCCGGTGTACCAGCCCCACTTCCGGCCGCCGAGCTGCTCGGCCTGGAAGTACAGCGCTCCGGATGTCGGGTAGGCGGAGGTGACCTCGGCGAGGCCGGCACCAACGAACATCACCATCACGCCGACCGCGATCCAGCCCCACATCATGACGGCCGGGCCGCCGGTGGTCAGGCCGAAGCCGTACAGGGTCATGCACCCGGACAACACGGAAATCACGGAGAAGCTGATGGCGAAATTGCCGAAGGAGCCCATCCGGCGCGTCAGCACCGGTTCGTAACCGAGTTCGCGCAGGTAGGCATCGTCAGAACGGACACGAGCGGTGTGGCGGGGTGGTCCTGAGCGGAACACGAAACCTCCAGGGGTAAGGGACGAAATCGAGGCGAGACGGGCAGGTTCATGCCAATCGGCTGGTTTGCCCGGCGGGGTTCTGGCGCGGGGAAGCGGGAGGGGCGTGGCTGTTCGCGTAGGCCAACGACTCCCTGCGAGCCCGGAGCATCAATTCCTGACCGCCGTTAGCTCCAGGCGGCCGTTCTTCGAGTGACGCCCAGGGCTCATGTGTCGCGTAGGGCTCCATAGCGGTGAACACGTCGGCCGCTTCCAGATACTGGTGGCTCGCCCACAGCGCGTAGGCCAGGTAGTTCAGGTCGGTCAGCGACCGCATGGCGGGATCGACCTTCTTGAACCAGCCGTGGAAGGCGTCGAGGGAGTACGTGCGCATGGGTTCCTCGGCCCACTGTCGCCGCCACAGGGGATGAACTTTCCCTTCGGCTCTCTGCAAGCGGCACTGCTCGACTTGGGCATAGGCGGGCAGGAGCAGCATGGGCGTGCCGGCGGGTGCCCAGGAAGCCACCCAGCGCCCGAAGTCGAAGACGGAGGCGAGCTGCGCGGAGGGCGGAGCGTTGCGGGAGAGCAGGAATTGCAGGACTCGGTGGTACGCCTCGCGGTTGTAGGGATCGCGTCGGGTCACCTCGTCCAGCAGCTGCCACGGACCGGGTGGGAGCATCGGTTCCGCCGACCGCACGCGGTGTTCGGGGCGGCGTTGGTTCCTGTCGATCTGAGCGAGGGCCAGCAGACACACCCAGGGGACCGGATCCTGCGGAGAGCCCTGCGCAGCCATCTGCGCCGCATGCCGGGCCCGCGTCTCGAATTCGGCGACACCTGTGTGTTGTTGGCGGTGGGCGCGCAGGGCTCTCTCCACGAACACCCGAGCGCTCATCACCTGCGGGTCGTAGGCGTCCGGCTCCTCGGCCAGCCACACGTCCACCACGTCAGTCCCTGCGGCAGCGACCGCCAGGACCTGCGTGCGCGAGGTTCTGAGCCCTCGCGAGCTGGTGGCGAGAAGCAGATTCCGAGCGGCTCTCCACCGGCCTGCTTGGAGTTCGACCAAGGCCACGCGAAGGTCGTCGTCACCACCGGCCGGGTGATACACCGGGCGCATCAGGTCGTCCCGCATGCGGCTGAGGCGTTGGGGCCAGCGGGTGGCTTGACCTGATGTCCGACCGAGGTGCGCGCCGCGGGGGTGGGGGCTGCGTTCGTCAGGGGTGTCATGAGACCTCGCAAGGGTGAGGGCCAAGTGAAGGCCGCTGGGCACGCCTCGGGGCGTCCGCGCCCGGTGTAGCCCTGCGGCGCCGACCGACGCGATACGTCCGGGCGGTCGGCCTAGAGACGGAGGCTGCTGATCGCCGTGATCACAGCCTGGGCGAACTGGCTGATGCTGGGAGCGAGCGAGGTGTCCTGAAGATAGAAGCCCAGCAAGATGGCTGCCACGGCGTGGCCGATTTTGAGCCCGCCCCTGCGGACGAGCAGACATACGATCACGGTCAAAGCAACGACCAACGAAAGGTGAAGTGTCACGGCACGGTGCCCTCCTGGCCGTCATGCCACCGCCAGGTCCGGCGAAAGGGCCTCAAGCCGGAGCGCAGCGTCAACCAGAGCAAACATGGCTGAACGCCTGCGGGAAGTTGCCCACCAGGACGAGCGAATCACCCCGGTAGCGGCGGCGGGCGACCGGCGCGGGCCGTCACCCGGGATCGTTGACCGGCCCCATCCGCCAGAATCCGTGCTCCTCCGTGCCGAGCAGCCCCGCAAAGACCGCCGGGGAGTCGAAGCGGGGCAGGCACGCCCAGTCAATGGAACCGTCCTACCGACGAGGGCGGCCGTCTGCGTATCGCCTATCACTCCGTAGTCCTCGATGAGGCCGGGCATGCGTGTCTCCAATCTTCGGTGGGGCTGGCCTGGTGGTACGTCAGGCGGCGGTGTGGCGTGGTGAGGACTGGGTGACGCAGAGGGCCGAGCCAGAAGGTGAATTTCGCTGCGTGTTGCTGCGGCTATGTGCGTGCGTCACTGGTTGCCGAGCAACTGCCCGAGCGAGGCCGGCTGACTGAGTGCTTGGAGCGCGTAGCTCACTGCGGTCTGTGTGCGTTCGCCGATGGCCGTGTCGGGTGAGCCGCCCGGACGATTCCACAACAGTGGGGCTAACTACTGGCCTTCACATGACCACCCCGTTGCTTAACAACTTCAGCGTCATGCGGGCACGACCGATGACGCCGTCGTCGCCGATGCGAGCTCCGCAGGCCAGATCGCTGACAGCGTCCAGTGCGGCAAGAGCAGGCAGAACCTGCTTCTCCGGTCGCGTCAGCTCCCGCCCGTAGCCAGTAAAGAACGCAGTGCGAAGACGGGGCTGGGACGCCCACGGGCCGGTGGCCAGGCGCACAAAGTCGTCCACGGCCAAAGCAGGTTGTGACCTTCCGAAATCCAGCAGCGTGACCGACCCCGTAGCCGCATCCCACAGCAGATTTCGCTCCTGCGCGTCCCCGTGGATGAAGGCCACAGGGCACGACGACAGAAGAGGTAGGAGCGTGGCCAGACGACGGACGAGTTCCCGCTCGGCTGGCGAAAGCAGATCACCGGCAGCCGCGAGATGCTCCTCGATCGATCGCCTTCTCGCCCTCAGCAGTCCTCCCGGATCCACGCTGGCTCCAATGGAGACGCCAGCTGAGCTGTGCAGGGCACGCAACAGCCAACCGGCCTGATGGTGGACCTTGACGCGGTCAGCCATCGTCACTCGTGTGGTGGCCACATTCCAGCCAGGCGCCGCTGTCAGCAGGACTGCCAGCTGGGCGGGATCGCTCGCCATCAGCCGCGGAGCGCAAAGCGGTCCGAGAGCGGGTACAGCGAACCGGTAGGCGTGTACTTCACGCACGTGGAAGATCTCGGAGGAGGCGACCTTCACAAAGATCCGGGAGCCGTTGCGGCAGAAGAGTTCCCACACAGGCGAGTTGCTGCTGGCGGCACCGCGGACCTTCGTCAAGGTGCCGGCCACACAGGAGGCCCACTCCATTAGGGCCCTTGGAAGCTCGGCGCCTAGCTCGTCGCGAGACACGCTCATCAGAGGTGACCTCCGCAACGAGGGATCCTGGCGGTGTGCCATACCCGTGCTTGAGGGAGCCCCCACAATGCGGCAGCGGCACCTAGGGTGGCGTCGACCTGCGGGGTGACCGCTACGTGAACAGTGTCGCTATCGACCACGTCAGAACCTGGAAATTTCGGTCGGTGCGGGCACATAGAGAAGCTATCCTTTCTGACCTTTCCCCTCGATGCCTGGCCGACCAGGAAAGAGGGGCCGCCTCGGCTGGGACACAGCCCGGCAAGGTAAGTACCAGGAGAGGAACTGTCGCTCACCGCATCTCCCCTTCCGATTGCGAACGGTCGCTTCAACGACTAAATCCGGCCAACACAGTTGATTGGGTTGGCCCTCCGCCTGACGCTGCACCGCGCGTCGACAGACCAGCGCCGTCTGAACTCAAGTGACGAACGGGCCTATTGAGCAGGTGGAGGGGGGCCTACTGCGCTTATCGCGCTTGATGGCGGGAGGTTGAGGATGCCTGCCGCACTTCCTTGCTGCACATCCCGACGGTGATATCACTGAAGTGATAACGACCAAACGTTGTGTACTTAATCGAGACCAGGGGGCAGGAGGCGTGGTGGTCGCGGAGGGGGATCGTCGCTGTAGTCGGTGTGGCTGCCGGTTAAGTCGGTACAACGCCGCTCCGCGGTGCGGGGCATGTGCACGTGCAGCTGGCCCAGGTGAAGCGAGTCTGCCGCCGTTGAGGGTGCCGGAGCATGCTTGGGCGGACCACCAGGTACGGGAGGCCCTGGCTGCATGGGACCTGGGGAAGATGCTGAGCCGGGTGCGCCGACTGGCCTCTCTTCGGCAGGAGGACATGGCGCAGATGACGGGGCTTAGCCAATCCGCCTTGTCCATGCTGGAAAATGGAACCCGGCCTCTCACACACATCGACAAGATCACCAGACTGCTCGATGGGCTAGCAGTTCCCCCTGAACTTGTACGGCTGCCGCTTGCGCGTGCTGCCACCGCACTTCGCGCCGTGGAAGGCGATGGCTCCGCTGCCCCAACGCTGGAGGAGATCCCGCCCTACGAGTGGGAGAGCCCACTCGCAGTCGCCAAGAGGATGAACGCCACCATCACCTCGAATACTGACCCCGAGGCCGTGAAGGTCCTCCAGCGGTCGGTGGAGGACATCGTGGCGCGCTACGAAGCCAGAGGCCCGCATCGAATGGCGCCCGAGGCAGAAGACCTGCGTAGGTACGTGCAAGAACTCTTGGGCGGGCGGCAGCCACCCCGCCAGCAGGAAGCGCTGTTCCGACTGGCAGCACAAGCTTCCGGACTGCTTGGCTACATGGCCGTGAACGCTGGCCGTGACTCCTTGGCGGAGGCGTACTGCGCTGAGGCTGAGAAGCTCGCAAGTGCCATTGGCGCTCAAGACCTCCTGATGTGGATCGCCGGCACCAGATCCCTCAACGCGTACTACTTGGGTGACTTCGCAACGGCCGCTGGGTGGGCGGACGCGGGCATTGACCTTGCACCTGGGCACCCGCAGGCTATCCGGCTGTTGGCCAATGGACGGGCGAGGGCACTGGGCAAGATGGGCGACAGGAAGGGAGTCGAACGGGCACTTGCCGAGGCAGAAGAACTCACCGTGCGGCACCGGCCACCTGGCGGGCTCACCTCATGCATCTCCTTCGCCCCCTACAGCCCGGCCCGAACACTGGCAAACGCGGCTACTGCGCATCTCGCGCTCGGTGACACTAAGCGAGTACTGGAGTGCGCTGGCCGGATCGACGATCTCGTCGAGCGATCCGATTCCGCATGGAGCCGCGCGCTGGTCCGTCTGGATGTGGCTACGGCCCTCCTCAATGGGGCAAGCCCTGACGTCGAGCACGCGATGACGATTGGGCAGCAGGTGCTCGCGACCGGTAGCGGGCCGCCAATTCGCTCTGTCGTTCAACGTGTCGGTGAGTTGAACGCTCTGACAGCACACTGGCGAGGTCAGCCCGAGGTGCGGGAGTTCGCCGAAGCGCTGCAGTCATGGAGGGCGACCCCGCAGAACCAGCTCATCTCCATAGTCTGCGACGATGACCCAGTCGTGTGATCGATCAAGGAGCAGCGGGTGCAGCGACTCCAATACGAACAGACTTCCTTTCCGTCGGCCCCGCCCCCATCTCTGACAGACCCCTCAGTGATCGCCAGGCACGAATGGGCCGCCTTAGGCAGGGTCAACGAGATGGTGAATCACTGGGACAGGCCCGGGTGGACAACATCCACTCGCGCGTATTACTGGATGATCACCTTCCCCAGCGCTGCGGCGCTCATCCAGCGGGCTCAGCAGTGCCAACAGGCGCTGCGGTCCCTCGCCTTCGACGACATCCCCGAAGACGGCCTCCACCTGACGCTTGGCCGTATCGGGCCGTCGACCGAGATCTCGCTGGCCCAGCTGGATTCTTTGATCGCTTCCGTCCAGGTCGCTGTCTCCTCCTTTTCCCTGCAGGCAGTGCCTATGACCGCCTCCCGTGGCGCGATCCGCTTCAGCGTCGCGCCATGGACACCCTTGATCGACCTGCGCATCCTGCTCGCGAAGGCGGGGGCTAGCGTCGGCCTGCCGCTCCGGAAGCCGACATCGGGATTCCGCCCACACATCGGCATCAGTTACTGCAACCGACTAGTGCCTGCGACCAGCGTCCGGGACGTGGTGAGACCCTTGCGCTCTCTCGAAACCGCGGAGACAGAGGTAAGACAGGTACACATCGTCGAGCTGCGTCGTGAGCCGTCGGCATACCGATGGGAGGTGGTGCGCACGCTCGACCTCCCCACAGCGCCGCTGCGACCAAGCGACGGAACGCGCGCAGGTCAAGCACAGGACGGCCTTCACGCGTTCGAACACGGTGACCATCGGAGACTCTCTTGAGGACGTCCGCACGGGCCTTGAGGGCGGCGCCTCGGTTCTCGGTGTGCCCTCGGGCAAGACCTCCGCGCAGGACCTCAAAGAAGCGGGGGCCGAGGTTACCCTCGACAGCCTGGAGAACGTTCAGCAGCTGGTGGCTGCGATCGCTTCCGTCACACCCTGAACAGGTACCCCTCGTCCGGAGAGCGAAAGTCGTGTCAGACCCATACGCCGCATGTCTACACTGCCGATCATGATGCAGAGCCCTGTCGAGCTGGTGATCTTCGATTGTGACGGCGTACTGGTGGACAGTGAGCGAATATGCGTCAAAGTGGACGCGATGATCATGGCTGAACTGGGATGCACGTTCACCGAGGAAGAGATCATCGAGAAGTTCGTCGGCTCGTCCACCGAGGTCTACACGGCCGCCGTAGAGGAACAGCTTGGACGGCGTCTGGAGAAGGACTGGCTGCAGCAATACGAGCATCTGTACCAGGCGGCCTTCGACGCGGAATTGACCGCTGTCGATGGCGTCGCAGAAGCCCTGAGCAGCCTCACCACACCCGTCTGCGTCGCATCGAACACTCACCACGCCGGCATCCGGAGAAACCTGGAGATCGCCGCGCTGAGCGACCACTTCGAGGAGCGCATCTTCAGCGCAGACGACGTCCCCCGGGGCAAGCCTGCCCCCGACCTCTTCCTGCACGCTGCTCGCTCTATGGGCATGGAGCCCGAGCGGTGCGCGGTGATCGAGGACAGCGCGTACGGAGTTCAGGCAGCACGTGCCGCCGGTATGCGGGCCTTCGGCTATTGCGGCGGCCTCACACCAGCCACGCGACTGGAAGGACCAGGCACCACCCTGTTCGACGATATGCGCGACCTGCCCAAGCTGCTGGCCACCGCTCGGCACTGAACTTCAGCAGTGCAGCCGCAAGCAATCGGACCGGCCGCTGTGACATTCACGACCGGTCCGCGGGTTATTGCCGACGGGCCTGTCTACCTCACGGTAGCCGTAGCCCAGGTTCGCGCGACGGAGCACTCCTCCCGCTCACGGCTGAGCGTCCATCTCCCGGGTTGCTTCAGGCCCCGGTGACCTCGATCGCCGCCAGGTTCTTCTTGCCTCGGCGAAGCACCAGCCAGCGTCCGTGGAGCAGCTCGTCAGCCGTGGCCACCGTGTCCTCAGAGGTCACCTTCACGTTGTTCACGTAGGCGCCGCCCTCCTTCACGGTGCGGCGGGCGGCCGACTTACTCGCCACAAGGCCAACCTCCGCGAACAGATCGGTCACCAGGCCGAGCTCGCTCACCTTGGTGCTCGGGAGCTCGGAGAGCGCGGCGGCCAGCGTCGCTTCGTCGAGGTCGGCGAGCTTGCCCTGCCCGAACAGCGCCTTCGACGCGGCGATCACGGCGGCGCACTGGTCGGCGCCGTGCACCATCGTGGTCAGCTCCTCGGCGAGCGCACGCTGTGCGGTGCGGGCTTGCGGCCGTTCCTCGGTCACCTTCTCCAACTCCTCAAGCTCCTCACGGGACTTGAAGGAGAGGATGCGCATGTACCGGGAGATGTCCTGGTCGTCCGTGTTCAGCCAGAACTGGTAGAACGCGTACGGAGTGGTCATCTCCGGGTCAAGCCACAGCGTGCCGGTCTCCGTCTTGCCGAACTTGGTGCCGTCCGCCTTCGTCAACAGTGGCGTCGCGAGCGCGTGCACCTCGGCGTGCGGCTCCATGCGGTGGATCAGATCCAGGCCGGCCGTGAGGTTGCCCCACTGGTCGCTGCCGCCCGTCTGGAGGGTGCAGCCGTACCGCCGGTACAGCTCCAGGAAGTCCATACCCTGGAGCAACTGGTAGCTGAACTCCGTGAAGCTAATGCCTTGGTCGGACGTCAGGCGCTGGGCGACCGAGTCCTTGGTGAGCATCTTGTTCACCCGGAAGTGCTTGCCGATGTCCCGCAGGAACCCGATCACGGTCAGACCCGAGGTCCAGTCCAGGTTGTTGACCATGGTCGCCGCATTGTCGCCCTCAAAGGAGAGGAACGGCTCGATCTGCGCGCGCAGCCGGGTCACCCACTGGGCGATGATCTCTGGGTCGTTCAGGGTGCGCTCAGCGGTCGGCCGAGGGTCACCGATGTGGCCTGTCGCGCCGCCCACGAGTGCGAGCGGCCGGTGCCCGGCCTGCTGGAGCCGGCGGAGGGTGAGCACCTGGACGAGGTGGCCCACATGCAGGCTGGCCGCGGTGGGGTCAAAGCCGCAATAGAACGTGACGGGGCCGTTCGCGAGAGCCTTGCGCAATGCGTCCTGGTCAGTGGCATGGGCGATCAGCCCGCGCCACTGAAACTCGTCGACGATGGCCGTCACGGTCCTGTGTCTCCTAGAGTCGTGTGTGTCAGTGGCGGCCAGTGTAGTGCTCCAGAATGCACTCTGTTGTTTGCACTGGTCACTAGCCCTTTGCAAGCAGCGGCCAGGTCACCGCATACCCCGCGTCCTGGTTCACGCCGCCCTGAACCATACGTCGAGTAGTCGACCGATTACAGCCTCACTGTGATCGCGGTAGTCACGCACGAGTGCCTTCCCGTCGGCCTCGAGTCGAGTCCTGAGCGTCGGATCATGATCGATCGCGTCGATGGTCTGATCGAAATCCCGTGCGGCCCGCTTGATGTCATTTGGAGAAACCAGGGGGTACAGCACATTGCCTTGGAGCTCGTAGCCATCGATCGGTGGCGGCGAGACGAACATCGCGGCATTCCCCAGCTCGGGCAGGCTGCCTATTCGGTGGGCCACGACAGGTACTCCTGACTCCATTGCTTCAAGCGCAACTCGTGGGAGACCTTCCGGGCCGAGGGACGGTACGAGCAGAATCCTGGTGCGGTTATAGATCGTGGTGGGGTCCGGACTGAAGGAGGCCACTTGGACGTTCGGTGAGGGCGACACGTACGGCGGGACGTCCGGCCAGGTCTCCACGACAAGGTAGGCGTCGCCTGGGCGCTGACGAACGAGTGCGTCCCAGACACGCCGACCCTTGATGGGGTGGTGGTTGATCAATGTCAGGGACCGACCCACCGCGCCTACGGGCGCCGGGCTGACTCGTCGCTCGGGCAGGAGGTTAGGGAGCACCTGCGCCGGCACACCGGTCTGGCTGTGGAAGGCGTCGGCCATCGTCTGGCTGACCGCGTGAACACTGGCCTGCCGCATCAGATCGTAGTAATGCCGAACCTCGTCGGCGGGGTGGTCAAGGCTTGTGGGGTAGAGCTGGTCGGTCACGAGCACTGCTACATGCCGCCCACTCGCAAGGCATTCGTCCAGCACGGCTGGATGCGCCTCGTTGAGCCGGACTGCGCAGGAGTTGAGCAGGATCACGTCCGGGTCCAGGTCCTTCAAAAGATCTCGAAGACCCTGACGGTACGCGCTCGCTTGGCCCGGGGCGCCGATGAGGGTTTCGTGGACAGTGCATCCCTGGACAGTCCGGGTTCTGCGCTCGATTCCAGGATTTGTGTGTTGGGCGATGCAGGCGAGGCTGGCCGGGTGGCCTCGGCTGATGACGCGTTGCAGCAACTCGCGAACTTGAAGAAACAGGCCATTGGTGAAGCCCTCGCGGGTGAAGTCGTCCAAGCTCACGAAGACGGTTCCGGGCATGGCGTTACTCCTTGTGGGCCGCGGCGGCGGCGAAGAAATCGAGCAAGGTCCAGAGCCGGGAGGCGATCTTGCTGTCAGCCGAGGGCGGGCCGGTGACGCTGAGAGGACTGGGGGAGAGCATTTTGAGGCTGGCGATCGCTGAGTACAGGTCGAATACGCGCTGCCGAACGGGGCCGACGCACAACGGCGCGGCGACTTGTTCGATGCAATCCGCCTCCGGTCCACGGGCCAGAAGGCCGGCGCGAGCGACGCCAAGGGGGTAAAGGGCGTCACCGAACCCCAGCTCGTCCAGGTCGACGATCGCAGTGACTCTTCCGCCATCCACCAGCACATTCTGGTGAGTGGCATCAATCAGGTAGGGCAACGGATCGATGCGATCGAACTCGGAGCGTAGCTCGCCGATGGTTTTGCGGATCTCTCCGATGGCCGGCCTCTGCCGCTGCGGGGGCGTTAGCTGTTCGATTGCGCCTGTGAAGTACTCCCAGAGCACGTCCGACCAGCGGGAGTGGCAGCGAAGGTCGCTGTAACTGGCGATGCCGCCGTATCCGGGACCGGGCGGAAGGTCGCTCATGCGGTGTCGAATGTCGAGCAGGTCGCCGGCAACTGCACGCTTCTCCGCGGCCGTAAGGTCGGCGTAGACGTTACAGAGGTCATCCCCTGGTGCTTGCTCAACGAGCATGATCGGCCAGGGCAGTTCGGTCCCCGTGAGGTCCATGGACAGCACGCGGGGAACGGGCACTCCCACCCGAGCGAGCTGGCGCCGCCAATACGCGAATCCCGCGAAGCACTCGGCGCGGTCATGTCGAGTAGTCCGCGCTATCACGGACCCACCGGACTTCAACCCCACCGTGAACACGAAGTGACTGCGGCCCATCGAGATTCGGCAGGCCGTCACTGCCTCTTGGCGCAGGCACCGACTGGCAGCCTGTAGGACTTCCTGCTCTGTGGGCGGCTTCATGGCAGGAGCAATTCTGTTGCCGCGAGCGGGATAACACTCAGGCTGGCGTAGCCCCGAAAGAACGACCAGGTCGTCTCGAAGTCGTCGGTGCTGACGATCAGGCCGGGCGCGCCGAGGCAACCCGCGAGGTGGCCCAGGCCGCTGTCGCACCCCACGAAGAAACGGCATGACAGCAGGCGGGCGACCATCTCGGGAAGGTCTGCCCGTACGTAGGTCAGGTCTTGGCCGAGGTAGTCCTGGGTGTCAGGACCGCCGAGGACCTGGACTTCGCCGTGTGCTGCAACCTGGTTCAGAAGCCGTCGGGCCGACTGCCGCGGCAGCGGGGTGCTGGAACGCGCATCGAGCTGGCAATACACCACATTTTCTTGGCCACTGGGGGTTGGCGCTTCGCGGAGGGGAAGTGGCGAAACTTGGTGGCGAGCTCGTCCCCCAAAGGCGCCGGTGACGGCGTGGTTGAACCGGTCAAGCCATGGGAGGCTCCATGAAGATCGGGCGAAGATCGCGTCGCCGCTGATCGCCTCGCTGGGCGAAGGGACATACCTCACTCGCCCGCATGCGAACGTCTCGACAACTTCGGCGAGGATGGGCGAACCGGTGACGCCAACTGACCCTATGGCGTTGTCGCGGCAGTAGTTCTCCAGGCCAGTTACGATGCCCAGCGCATCGCCAAGACGGTTGTGCCGGGCGAACCACATCACGGCTCCGTCGGGGAGCGTCGTTGGCGGCGTGTCCGCCTCTGACGGAACTCTTGCCGCATCGGCGAGCTGTTCGCTCAGGCAGCTCAGGCCGCGTTGGCCGCAGCGCCACGTCCGGGGAACTGCCGGGATGTCCACTGCAGGCTTCTGGTGGGCATCGACAAAGCGCACTTCATCGAATCCGAATTCCTCGATGAGTTCACCGATCGTTGGTGGCCCGCTTACCTCGACTTGGGGTATTCCATGCGTCCGGGCGTAGGAGGCGAGGCCAGCCGTCAGCTCGACGCAGTCACGGGTGGGGATGTCGGCCGCGGCGAAGTGTGTCGGCAGCTCTTCTCTTCCGTTGATCGATGTTCGGTTCACCGGGCATCCTCGCGTGCGTCTGTATCCGGATGAATGGCGTCGAACTGTCGCTTGCCCTTGAGGAGGCGCACAATCAGCTCCCTGGCGTGAGAACCGGAGAAGTACGGGTTGAGGGAGTACACCCGCAGAGCCACGATCGGCTCGCCAGTCGGGGTGTAGAACGCCGCGGAGGTCTTGCTCAGCGCGATCTGCTCAGCCTCTGGTACGCGTTGCCGCGAAAGCCACGCAAACAGGTCAGACGTGTACTGGTTTATTCGGCGCACTGAGCTGGTGTCGCTGAAGTCCTCGTCGGTAACGGCCGGGTCATCCGGCGGATAACAGCGCAAGAACACATCCGGGCCGTACGAATGTTTGTTGATGGCCGTCATATCGCGAGCTGCCAGGACGTCAACGTGTCGGCGAAGGGCTTCGGCTGCCTCAAGCGCGTGACCGAGAAGTTTCCGCATTCCCTGCTTGCCCAGGGCCTGCAGGCCAACCCAGGTCGCGACCATGTTGGCCGCTGACCTAGACGTTTCCAGTGTGAAGGTCCCGGGGTTGTAGGCGTCCTTATCGTGGAACAGCGGAGTCATGACTCCGCCGTCGCGACGTAGCCGCGAGAAGTCTCGCCCGTCTCGCATGATGATCATGCTGGACGTGTACGGCGCGAACCCTGTCTTGTGGAAATCGGTTCCGAACGAGTCGGCGTGCCGCACCGTTCTCAAGCGCTCCACAAGCCGTGAGAGTTTGGCCACGACAGGTGGGCTGAATCCGAGGGGATTGCGATGCAGGTCGTAATCGAGGAAGCAGAGATAGGCCCAGCCGACGACAGTGTCTGCATGGACATGGGGCATGTAATCCAGACCATATTCGGAGGCCAGCCGATCCCGCATCGCAGCGATCTCGGCGAAGTCATCAACAGCCATATTGGAGGTCGTGCCGCCAGCGCCCATGATGCAGGCAAGTCGATGCCCGCGTGCCAGCACATCGCGGCAGGCCGCTTCCATCGACTCCAGGTCTGTGGTCTGGTCGGGCAGCGACGCAGCGGATATGTAGTTTTGGGTACCGATCCCAAGCCACGCGCAGGCGGACTTCTGCGAGTAGTGCGCCGGCCAGGAACCGACGACGGCCATCCCAGGCTCGACCCCCCGCTCGGCGTGGTCGGGCTGCGCCTTGGAGATGCCAACGTTGATCGCGTACAGGTTGGTCGCAGTCCCCCCGAACGTGAACAGGCCACCTGCCTGACCCGGGTCATACCCCGCCAGCCGCGCCATCGCCTGGGCACAGGACAGCTCGGCGGTAAGGGTCTCGGCGGCATCCTCTCCAGTGACGCCGTTCGGCATGAACAACGACACCGCGCACAGCGCCGCCAGGTTGACGAACGACGGTGGCGGAACGACGTTCTTAGCGAACATGTGGTGATGTACCTTGACCGATCCAGCCAGCCACCAACGCAGTTGGCTAAGAACCGTCTCCGAGGCGACTGGGTCCTCCAGCAGGTGTCCGCCACCTACCGGTGAACGCCCGTCTTTCGGGTCCCAGCGCGGATACACGGGCCCCGCACCCTGATGGCTCAGCGCCTCACCGAGTGCACCGCGGATGAGCTCGACGAGCACGTCCGCGTTGTCGCCATCGGGGCGCAGAAACAGGCCATTGCGCCAGTCTGCGAACCCATCCCCATACCCGGAGCAATCAGTTGTCATGGCGGACCCCAGTGCCTTGGCGGAGCAACACGACCGCGCTCATCGTCCGGGCTTCCCGTAAAGCTTCATGCGCTCAGGTCGGGGCGTGCGCCGTCGACCGGAGGCAAGGTCCTCACAAGCGACTGCGATAGACCACACGAGATCGTCACGCTGACGACGCAGAATCGCGACACGTTCCGCCGCGCTGGCGTCACCCTCGACGAGTTGCTCGGTATGCATGACCCGCAGCGTCTCCACCGACAGGCGATCCAGCGCCGAGCCGATGGACTCAGTAAGGGGAGGCAGGTCTTGGTCCGCACCCCACGTCGCATCAAAGATTCGATCGATCTGCTCGATGAGTTCGTGGCGACGGCTGTTGAGTTCGTCGATCTCCCGTTTGATGGCCGGAATCTCCCCGTCTACAGCTCGCCGCACCCGATCTTCGGCGTCCCACTGCCGGCTGTTGTTCGCATACAGCCGGTTCAGCGGCTCCAGCAACTCCGGCGAGCGAGGAAACGGCATCCCGGCGAGAGCATCCTCGCACCATCCACGTTGCCCATTTTGTAAGTCGAAGCAGCATTTACCCTGAATAATTGCAGTTCGCGGGTATTGATCACGCTCGCCCGTGTCTAGATCCAGCTGAGCAGGCATATTCGTCATCAGCGGTATCCCCCTTCGGTATCTCGTTGGATCAGCCCCTGCCGACGGCCATGGGAGACAGCCGTGAGCGCGAGCGGAGGGTGGATGCAAGAGTGACCCATCGGCGCGAGTCGATCACATCACCGTTGTGATATGCCCATGACCTGCGGCCAATCGATCGCTGAAGCGCTGAGCAACGACGCCGTGAACGTGACGGCATAGAGAAGGACTTGGCGAATCGGGTCCGTCTCGTCATCGACGCGCCCGTCGGCCGGTCAGCCCACGCTGCGCGAGACCTCGTCATCATGGCGCCCAACTGCGCGTTCCGGACAACTCACGGGTCCCGTAAGGTCTGCTTTCATGTAGCGGTTGGCGATCTTCGATCTTGATAACACCCTTGTTGACCGCCAAGGCCCCCTGACCGACTGGGTCTCGGCTTTCTCCTCACAGAACGCGCTGAGTGATCTTGACCGAGCGGATCTGCTCCAGTTGGTGCACGCGCGTGCCCACCCCTCGGCCTTCGAGTCGATCCGTGCGCAGTACGGCCTTACCCCTTCGGCCGAGGCGCTGTGGCGTGACTACTGCGTATACATGGCTCGCTCGGTCACCTGCCCTGCTGATGTGCTTGAGGGCCTGTCCACGCTCCGACGCACCGGATGGAAGGTCGTCGTCGCCACGAACGGCACCACCGAGATCCAGACCGCGAAAGTGACTATGTCGGGGATCGTCGATCATGTTGATGCGGTGTGCGCCTCTGAGGCAGTCGGAGTGCGTAAGCCGGAGGTAGTGATGTTCGAGAAGGCGGCCGCCGCATGCGGAGCCGACCTCGCACTCGGCGGCTGGGTGATCGGCGACGGTGTGGACACCGATATCCGCGGCGGCAGAGCGGCCGGACTGCGCACCATCTGGATCAGCGGCAGCAGGACTTGGCCCGGAGGCGACGCGGAGCCGGACCACGCCACCACTGATGTATGCCAAGCGATCGATCTGCTGCTCACCGTGAGCTGAGAGGACGTGCCCGTGGACTCTGAAGCGATCACGGTTGGGCTGCTGCATCCCGGCAGCATGGGCGCCGCCTTCGGCGCCCAGTTGCGACGGCACAACGTGCAGGTGCTGTGGTGCACGGACGGCCGCAGCAGCCGATCTCGGGCACGGGCCGAGAACGCCGGCCTTGAAGGCGTACATAACCTTCCGCAGTTGGTGGCGCGCGCCGATGTGCTGCTGTCTCTGTGCCCGCCTGCCGCAGCGGTGAATGTCGCACAGCAGGTGGCTGCCTGCGGCTTCGACGGCCGGTTGTACGTCGAGGCGAACGCGATCACGCCGCGCCGCGTCAGGGATGTCGCAGAGCTGCTTCCTGGCGCCGTGGTCATCGATGGCGCGGTGGTCGGCTCCCCGCCTGTGGATGGCAAGCGGCCCACGTTGTATCTGTCCGGAGCCCCTGACGGCTGCTCTCAGGTCGCCTCCCTGTTCGCCGCGAGTGACGTGAAACCCCATGTGCTGGGTGTCGAGGTGGGTACGGCCTCTGCGCTGAAGCTGTCGTACTCGAGTTTCCAGAAGGTCTCCCGCATCCTGGCGGCGCTCGCCTACGGCGTCGCTGATACGAACGGCGTTGCCGACGAGCTCGTCAAGATCGCCGGGAAACGGGGTGGCAGCTACCTGGCCGAGACCGGCTACATCCCCAAGACGGCCTCCCGAGCCTGGCGCTGGGGTCCTGAACTGGACGATGCAGCAGCTCTGCTGCGGGAGGCCGGGCTGCCGGACGATCTGATGCGAGCGGCCAGCGGAGTTCTTCACCAGTGGGCGGGTGCCCGAGACCGTGAACTCACCGTCGCCGAGGCGCTCGCGCTCCTGCATGTCGACCACGGTCGTGACGGGCATGACGAACCGTAGCCGGGTCCGCGCGGTTCGCCCGCGGTCAGATACCGCGGCGAATCAGCAGATCGATCTTGTGCGCCGCCTCTGCAGGCGAGACGGCGTCGGTATCGAGCCGTAGGTCCCAAGCGAAATCCGTGCTGGTCTCGATGTCCTGGGCCGTCGCGTCCCAGGCGGAGAGCCGAGCCTCGGTATCGCTGTCACCGCGCCCCTTGGAGCGGTTCGCGGTGCTTTCCCGCGAACACCACAGGAGCACGCTGGTCCACGAGGCGGGGAAGTTCTCCACCACCGCCTCAATACCTGCGATCTGCCCGAGATGCAGGATGGGAATCCCCCCGTCCTGCATGGCCTGGGCAAGGCTGGGACGGTCTACGAGATAGATGTTGCCGTACCTGTCGTTGCGGTAGATCACGTCTCCGCGTGCCTCAAGCTCTACGAGCTCATCGGCGGTCCCCATCCGGTAGCCACGAGTACGGCCACTACCAATCTTGAGACGCATGAACGCGCGATAGGCGTCGTTCAAGTCGCACAGTGCCGTGGTGATGGTGTCCTTCCCGGATGCGGGTGGACCGTACAGCAGAATGCCCCGGCTCATGCGAACACCGTCCCGAAGACCTGCCGAACCTGATCGGTGAGGGATATCGCCGTACCGAGACGGTTGTCGACCACCAAGTGCGGTACGACCGGCCGCAGTTCCGGATCAATCGTCGCCGCGTACTCATCCCAGTTCTGCAACTTCCAGCTGTCGCGGGCTGCCGAGCGGAAGCTGATGTACTCGTGCATGGTCTCAAGGTCACACTGGATCCAGATGACCGCCACCGTCACTCCCCGTGCCTCGCACCGGTTGATCAACCGGCGCATCCACCGCTCGTCGCTCACCTCAGCAACGAACGGTGCGGTGAGCACAGTGCTGATGGAACAGTCAACATTGGCGTAGGCGGTCTCCAGCAAGCACTGGTACTCCAGGGGCCGCACCTTCTCCCGATATGCCGGAGAGTGGCGGTCGTTTGGATCGCTTCCCATCTCGACGAGCAGCCGCTCAACAAGCGGACGGGTGATGGGGTCTTTGTCGAGGACCGGCCAGCCGGTGAGCCGCGAGATGAACCGTGAGAACTCCGACTTCCCACTGCCGGCGAGGCCGCCCACCATCAATAGCGTGGGCTGATTCGGGTCGCCGCCCGTGTGACGACGTTTCCACGCGTCAATGATCCGCTGCTGAACCTCCTGGCCATTGCTGTCGCCATCACCCGGAGCGATCTGAAGCACCGCACGCTCAACGGCCAGCACGTGGTCGCCGAGCGGCTCCACCTTCGAGGGCGTGAGTCGGAGCTGGGTCTGCTCACCCGGCAGCGCCTTCCGGAACCCCAACTCAGGCTCGGTAGCCCGGTACAGCAGGCAGTAGGCCCGGCGGTAATGCGGGCCGGGGTACACCTCACCCTGCTCGTGCTGCCACAGCGTCTGGAAGTTCGCCGCCGGCACGGTGAGTCCGGAAGCGCGCGCCACTTCACGTAGCCGCTCACCGGCGCCCTCAAGCGTCAGGCCATGTGCTTCGCGCATGGAGCGAAGCTGGCCCGGATGCCACCCCGCGCGGGTCTTCGCCATGACTTCTACCGCCTGCCCGTTATTCACCATGATCGGGACACTAAGTCTGCCCCGCGCGAACGCATGTGTAAGCGGATGTTGAAAAGTCACGTCGCTCGATGATGAGCGGCTTGGCCAAGCACCAGTGATACTCCGCGACACCGAACGCAGATGTGATGGGCCCCACCCCGGCGGAGTACTTGCCGGAGCCAAGGTGGATCACTCGGTGAGGGAGACGATCACAGTGTCAGGGCCGCGAACTACCGAGGTAGCTGCTGCGTGGGGCGGTCGCCGGTGTACCGCCTGCCGGTGTCGCTTGAGCCGGTATAACAGCGACACCGTCTGTTCGGTCTGTAACCGCAGTGGGACTGCGGAACAGCCAGCGTGTCCCTTCGTCCCGATCCAGGTCTGGGCCTATGAGGACGTCAAGGACTCCTTAGTTCAGCGGGACTTCGGCAGGCTCTGCCAGCTCGTACGAGAACACGGCCATCTCCGTCAGGAGGACATAGCGCTCTTGACGGGGCTGAGCCAGGCTTTCCTGTCGATGCTGGAGTCTGGACAGCGGCGGCTCACGAACATCGATCGCATCATCGTGCTTCTGGACGGCTTGAACGCACCCGCTGATCTCACAGGCCCGATGCTCCGTCCTGTCCCCCTCGCGCCGGCTCCACCGTGCCAAGCGGTGTCCTGACCCGGGCGCGGACACTAGGTCGCGGCATGGCACCCACAAAACTCTGCAGGCATGCCCACCCCATGGAAATGTTCGCCTCCGCGAGCCCCGCACTCCGCGTCCGGGCGTCTCCGCGTAGGCGGAGATGTTCCGGCGAACTCGTCCAGCGCGGCGAGGTACTCGGAGTCCGCTCCGCGCAGGCAGAGATGTTCTGTTGGTGACCATGTCACCCCCACTCCCCTTTTGCAGGCCACTCCGCGAACGCGGAGCAATGCTCGCGCCGACCGCGAACTTCTCTCCGCGCGTCTACCTGTGACATCCCGTGATCATTGCACTCCTTTTCCGTGCCATACCCGTTCCCCCAACCACCGCCGTCCCAACCCTGCGGCCGCACGGACGCCGCAGAGCGCTTCCACGGCACGCTTCGGCGCCCCATCGTCAATGACCCAACTCAAGCCCCTCCCCCAAGTGGCCGCGTAGCCAAATCATCAACCCGAGCCCTCATTTGGCGCGGCCGGAATTCCGAGCTACAACAGCACACTCGGGCGGGAAGACCCGTCGATGACGCTCGGACGGATTGGCACGTGATTTGGCGACGGTAGTAGACAAAGGCGTTGGGGCGCCCGGTAAGCGATGGCTCGTACGGTACCGGGAGCCCGGTGGGCGTAGCGCTCGGCAGCGTGAGAAGTCTTTCGACCGCAAGAAGGACGCGGTGGATTTCGCCACGAAGATGGAGAACGACAAGCGGGAGAACAGCTACGTCGATCCTTCTGCCGGCAAGGTGTCGGTGCGGCGCTATGCGGCCGAGTGGCTCGCTCTGAAGCCAATGGCGGCCGGCACGGAGGAGTCCTACGAGCGCATCATGCGTCTTCACGTCCTCCCGCAGCTGGGGAAGAAGACCATCTCCCAGGTCACTGCGGCCGACGTGGAGGAGCTGTACGCGCTCTGGCGCCGGCAGGACGCGATGCCCAACACGATAGATTCCCGCCGGATTGCTCTGTCGGGGATGTTCTCTCACGCGGTTCGCCACAAGAGGATCCGTGAGAATCCGGTAAAGCAGGCCGAGAAGCCTGCCAACCCCATCATGCAAGTGGATGAGAGGGCGCTTCCCAGCTTTGATGAGATCTCAGCCTTGGCCAAAGAGATTGGTCCACGCCTGGAGCCTGCTGTGTGGCTCATGGCGTGCTGCGGATTGCGTATCGGGGAGTCGCTGGGAGTCTTTCCAGAGGACATCGCCGACGGCACGCTGCGCTGCCGGCGGCAGGTTGTGCGTATCAAGAACTCCTCAGGTAAGTACGTTGCCCTCTACGCCCCCTTGAAGCATCGAAAAGAGGGCGAATGGCGTGATATACCGGCGCCCGCCACCCTGGAGCCGCTTGCCGAACGGCTGCCCATTCGAAATCAGGCCGGAGGCATGATCTACCCCGACCTTTTCCGTAAATCCTGGGACCGGGCCCTGAAACGCCTCGGGCTTCCCGGCTACAACCCGCACGACCTGCGGCACAAATGGGCCACCGTGACCCTGAGCAACGGTGTCCCCATCCACGAGGTGTCGCGATGGATGGGCCACAGCTCGATCAAGATCACGGTGGACCGGTACGGCCACCTCACCCTCGACGGCAGTGACCGCTGCCGTCAGGTCATCGAGGCCACCTACGGGGTGCACATGCTCAGCGGATTCCCAGCTCCGCGAGAACTCGGTGCTGAGTTGGTGCTGGCTTAGCCGGGAAGTAGAGGTAACAGACCCCTCCCGAACCGCTCCTGACCTGGCCGTTTACATCGTGGCGCTTGGTCCGCAGCCAGATGTTTTCAAACTGCCGGCGCCTGTAGACGCGCCGGACCGCCGCGTCGTCGGGCGAGGCCGGGTCGTTGGCGATGATGTCGCCGTCCTTGGTGAAGCCGACGACGGTCATCAGGTGGCCGGCGGTGCCGTAGCCCGCGCCGTCGAGTTCGGTTTTGAGGAAGGACTGGGAGGTGATGACGGGAATGCCCGCGTGGATGAGGCGTTCGACGTCCGTGAGGGAGGCGAGGCGGGTGACGACGCCCTGGAGGTCCCGGTAGGTGGCGGCGTAGGCGGCGTTGAAGGGCCAGTTGCCGCAGCCTTCGTACTGGTAGTCGAAGGTGTAGCGGGCGGCGTGGCAGACCTGGGGGTCGGCGTAGGCGGGGTTGACCCAGGAGAGCTGGTCCCGGGTGGGCTTCCGGCCCCAGGATTCGATGATCATCTGGGAGGAGGTGGGGCTGCACCAGGCCTCTCCCCCGTTGTCGTACTCCGGGTACTGGCCCTTGTGGATCTCCTGGGAGTAGTGCGGGACGACAAGCTCACGGCCGACCTGGCCGGGCCGCGACGCCGGCACCTCGAAGCGGTCGGGGAGGTCCGAGGCCATGGCGCCCAGCCGCCAGACCGTGGGGGTGAGGGCGGTGCCGGGCTTGCGGTGGAGGGTGACGCGCAGCTGGTACGAGGCCAGGCGGAGGCCGCTCGCGGGGGCGTCGATGGCGAAGGTGTCGGTCGAGATGCTGCTCTTGCCGTCCTTCTGGCCGTCGACGGAGGTACGGCGGATATCGGCGTCGCCGTCGCCGGCGGTCCAGCGGCCCATCACGTACCAGGGGGTGCGGCCGCCGTCCGAGTAGGTGCCGCGCAGTTCGACGGCGATCCAGGTACCGGGCGGGGTGTGGGCGTTCCAGGAGGCGACCGCCTCGGTGGCCGGGACCTTGAGGGAGTGCGCCGGGGACGTCCAGACGGCGTACTCCCAGGAGGTGGTCCGGCCGGTGTGCGGATCCTTGTAGTCGAGGGTGCCGACCGGGTGAACGAGGCGGATGCCGGGCCGGGCGCCGTGCGTGATGCCGGTGCCCCGGGCGTGGCCCTTGTTCCAGTCGGCGGTGGTGGTCCAGGCGTGATAGTTCACGAGGCTCTTCGATCGGCGCGCGGCGGCTTCCGGGGTGGCGGCGGCCGCGGACGCTTCGGGCGTACGGGCGGCGTCGGCCTGCGCCGAGGGGGTGGCGGCACCCGCCGCGGCGGCGAGCGCGGCGGCCAGGACGGTGCGCCGGGGTGCGGAGCTGGTCATGGTGGAGGTCCCCCAGTGGGATGCGGACGAGCGGGCGGGGAGTCGGGCCGGGGCGGCGGACGGGCGGCTGAGCAGTGGCTCAACTATTCCCGTTCCGGGCCTGCTTCGGAAGGCGGTGCGGGGCGCGTCGCGGCACCAATATTGGTGTGGACCACCGGCGTCGGAGTGGTGGGGCCGGCGGCGTACGCTGGCGCAATGGACCGTGATCTGGCCTCCCTCGCCGCCCGGCTGCGCACCGTGCCGCCCTCCTGCGGCCCGGTGCGGCTGATCGCGGTGGACGGACACGCCGGCTCGGGCAAGAGCACCTTCGCCGAGCGGCTGGCCGGCGCGCTGGGCGGGGTGCCGGTGGTGCACACCGACGATCTCGCCACCCATGAGGAACTGTTTGCCTGGAGTGAGCGCTTCGACGCCCAGATCCTCGGGCCGCTGTCCCGGGGCGAGACGGCGCACTACGGCGTTTACGACTGGGTGCGCGGCGAGTTCACCGAGGGGCGTGCGCTGGCGCCCGCGCCGCTGGTGCTCGTCGAGGGCGTGGGCGCGGGCAGGCGGGCGCTGCGGCCGTTTCTGGCGTGCCTGCTGTGGATGGAACTGACGAGCGAACACTCCTGGGAAAGGGGTCAACTCCGGGACGGGCCGGGGCTTTCCGCGTTCTGGAGTGGCTGGATTCCGGCGGAGCGCGCGCACTTCACGGCGGATCCTTCGCGCCCCTTTGCCGATTTCCTGGTCCACCAGGGGCAGATGGGGTACGAGGTAGTCGTGGGACCGTCCGCGGCACTGTGATCCGCCCCGCTTCTCACGCTCCGTAGTGGACCATGGCCGAGGCACTCGGCAACGCCGACAGGGTCCCGCCGAGTACCTCAACTCGGCTTGACCTGGGGGGCGTACAGGACTTACGTTCTCAATGTGCGGTTCAACGGACCGCCCACAGATGCGAAGCCCCCGGTTGTTCCCCCGTGAT
>Ga0207426_1000336_pt1 | contig 88370 bp, 93 predicted proteins | sample AraplaMF_Cvi_mMS_FD_184265 | JGI IMG/M metagenome (GOLD analysis project Ga0207426, IMG submission 184265) | Arabidopsis root microbial communities from the University of North Carolina, USA - plate scrape MF_Cvi_mMS (SPAdes) (version 2) | ecosystem: Host-associated > Plants > Roots > Endosphere...
CTCGGCACGCTCGTCGGCGAGCTTGCGCTTGAGCAGCAGGGTCAGGCGCACCGAGCGCGCGATGGTGGCGATCCGCTGGCCGTAGTCGACGCCGGGCTGCGGCGCCTCAAGCGCCTCCCGCTGCGTCGCCCGGGCGATCGACATCTGGATCTCGACCAGTTCCGACAGCACGCAAAGATCCGCCGCCCGCTCCTCGTCGGGAGTGGGCGGGGTCTTCGTCGCTGAATCGGTCTGCGCCTTGTCCATGGAACATATCATGAACGAGATCGCAAAATAATACTACTGCACAATGTGTTTAGAGCCGCATGAGGGCAATCGACGGAAAGCAGCGCGATGCCGGCGGCCTTTATGCCCGCCCGGGTCCGCGACGGGACCCGGGCGGTGCGGCCCGGTTCAGGGCGTCTTCACGTGTGAGTGCCCCTCCTGCTGGAGCTGGAGCGGCGCCGCCCCCTTGGCCGCATCCGCGACATTCCCGTCCGGCAGCACGATCGCGACGTTCTGCATCATGCCGTTATCCTCATGGTCGAGGATGTGGCAATGCAGCACGAACTCGCCGATGTAGCGCTCATAGCGGGTCCGGACCGTGATCGTGTAGAGGCCCTTCTTGGGATCGGTGATCGTCTCATCCGGGAGCAGGCTCTTGATCCAGAGCGTGTCCTTCCAGACGCCCTTCAGGCCCGGATACTGGGGATCGGCCACCCCCGGCTTGCCACCATCGTTGTCGAGGGCTCCCGGGAGACTGACGTCGTGGCCGGCCGGATCGATGATCGAGACGATCTGGAACGGATTGACGTGGATGTGGAACGGATGGCTGACGAAATGCGATTGCATCGTCCATTCATCCACCCCGCCGAGCTTGAGCGCCCGGTCCAGCCGAGTGGGGTCGTAGGGTTCGGCCTGGGCCTCGTCCAGGGTGTTGCTCACCTCGAACGTGGTCGGCTTGACAGTGGTGTCGATGAAGAAGGTCAGCTCCTGCCGGCCGGTGACCTCGCTCTCCGCGATGTCCGGATGGGGGACGAATTTGGACAGCTTCAGGCCGGCCTTGAGGTCGGCGACCACCACCGGCGCGATATCGGGCAGATTGGCTTCGGCCTGGGCCACCAGCCCGTTCACGACATAGTTGCTCAGATTCTCGACCGGCGTGCCGGGCTGGACATCGACGAAGCCGAGCAGCGACGGGTTGGGGTTGTCGCCGTTGACCGACCCCGATTTCGGCGAGGATGCGTCGATCAGGCAGTAGCGGCCCGACTCCGGGAAGACCACCACCTCATCCCAGCGGTAGCCGGGCTGGAAGACGGTGATGTTCGAGCCCTGCGCCTGTGCCAGGGTCAGCCCATCCGCCGCGACCCGAAAGTGGGAAATGCCCGAGTCGCTGCAGGATTCCTGGATGAAGGCCTGGGCCTGCGCCTGGCTGAAGGTCGCGCCGAGCTGCGCCGTCGGCTTCATCTTCACGATCCGGAGGCTGATCGTGTCGCGCACGCCGCCATGGATCATCCGCCAGCGCTCGAGCTGCCCCTGCCTGGCCTGGAAGGTCGGCAGGACCAGGCCGTTGATGGAGGTGTACCGTCCCGATTCAGGCCATTGCCCGGGGGAGAACACGTCGTAGTTCTCGATGGTGCCGACATCGCCGGGGTCGCAGCGATATGTCATGTCATCCGGAGGATTGGTTCTCTTGATCGTCCCGTCCGGGTTGCGGCAGGCGTACTGGATCTGCTGGAACACCAGCACCCGGTCCGGCAGGCCGTCCAGCAGCGTGTCGAGATCGCCCTGGGTGGTCTCGGTGGGCTTCCGGTCGCCGCGGATGATCAGCGCCCCGGCCATGCCGCTCGACACCTGCAGCGCGGTCGAGCCGTGGCGATGGGTGTGGTACCAGAACGTCCCCGCCGGATGGTCGCTCGGGATGTTGTACTCGTACTGGAACTTGACGCCGGGGTTGATCGACAGCAGCACGTTGTCGCCATTGCCCGACGGGTTCACCCATAGCCCGTGGGTGTGCAGGTTCGTGCCGTTGAGGCAGTGCGGCCCGTTGTGCCCGTCACCGCCGGCGCAGGACGGATCCGCCGGCAGCTGGTTGTCCAGGTTGACCCGGATCGTATCGCCCGGCACGACATCGATCGTCGGCGAGACATACGGGGCGTCCTCATCGACGTCGGTGCCGTTGTAGCTGCGCAGATACACCTGGTCCTCGAGGCCCGTCGCCGGGTTGAACAGGTGACCGGGCGTGTAGACGATGTTGAGGTTCAGCACCTTCTCATGCGGCAGCGCCCGGACCGCCGGCGTCAGGCTCTGCGGCGCGATCCCTTCGCCGAGGACCCGGGGGTTGCTGATCAGCCGCTCCGGGGTCTGGGCGCCGGCCGGACCGATGCCGAGCGCGGCCAGTGCAAGGCCGGCAAGCAGAAAACGTCCGATGGGGATCCTGGTATCGACAGCCATATCTCCCTCCCAAAATCGTTTGCACTATCGAATCTCGACAAATCCGCCCCGGAGAGCCGGCCGGTCAGGGGACGACGCGCACCGTCACGCGCGGCACCTCCTGTCGGGTCGGATCGCGCGGCGGCCCGCTGGCCTGGGTGATCGTCAGCCGGATGGTCACGCGCCCATCCGCGATCGCCTCCACCGGCAACGGCAGCGCGTAGACCCCGGCGGTCTGCCCGGCCCGCGGGCCGAAGGGCGAGATGACGCCGATGATCCGGCCCGATGCCGTCGCCACGGTGACCTCCCGGCGGCCGACCGGGCCGACCTCCACTTCGAGCCAGGCGGTCTCGCCCGGCTGAAGCGGATGCGGCAAGGCCAGCGTCGTCAGATCCTGCGCCGCCGCGTCCCCGCCGCCGAGGACCAGGATCGCGAGCAACCCGAGGACCGCGGCGACAGGGCGCAGCATCGCGCTACCGCGTTGCCAGCGAGACGGCCTTGAGCACGACGGGTTTCTTGTCCTGTCCATTGGACGCCACCACCCGGATGTTCAGCGTCGCATCCGCCCCCGCGGCCAGGGCCGTGAAGGCATGCAGCGTCTGGGGCAGCGGCACCGAGAAGGTCAGGTCCATGCCCCCATGCGCGTGCATGCCCGGCATCGGCGCGCCGAACAGGGCGAAGGTGCCGGCATAGTAAGGGCTGTCGGCCGAGACCTCGGTGACGCCCTCGGGCGCGTTGACGAGCACATCGAACTCGCGCGGCCCCGCCAGCTCCATCGGCCGGGTCATCGTGACCGCGGCGATGAGCGGCCGAGCCGCGCTCGCGGCGGCGGCGAGATGGCTCTGGACCAGCGCCCGCGGCACGGTGACCGTTGCGACATTGCCGGCCACGGCGCTGCGGATCAGCGGCAGGTCTTCGGCGTTCGACACCACGGTCGTCCTGGGGATGATCTGTTCGCCCGACCCCGGCTCGTAGTCATAGTCGAACACGGTCGTGTCGAAATAGTCCTTGGCCGAGCCGGCGACGACGGGGTCGCCCTTGCCGTCGATGAAGAACAGGAACGGCTCGCTGAAATAGGCCTCGCTGTCCGCATCGGTGGGGCGGGGGGACAGGCCCATCGCCACCTGCTTCCGCGACCAGACGTCCCACAGCCGGTCCATGTTGCCGTGATGCAGGAAGAAGATCGGGTCGATCGGCGACAGGTTGTTGGTCATGTTGCCGAAGGGGCCCGGCTGCAGATCCGTGTCCGCGAGGGAGCCGTACCCGCCGATGTAGTTGTGCACCTTGTTGTGCGGAAAGCCTTCGAGCGTGGAGAAGACGGTCCGGTTGGGCGGCGGGACGTGGTGAGACGCCGTCTTCGAGCTGGTGAAGCTGTTGGGGGCGTCGGTGCCGCCGGACTCTTCGGTGAGGTTGAAATCCTCAGGCGACAACCCGCCGAGGATCATGCTCAGCACGACATTGGCGGCGGTCTTGTCGTCCAGCTTCGGGTTGTCGCGCGTCAGGTAGCGCGCCCCGCCGGTGATCACGAACGCCTGATTCTGCGAGATCGGCACCGTCTGGGGCGGCTCGCAGGGCAGCGTGGCATAGCCGAGGATATCGCTCCAGACATCGTCGACGCTCTTGTAGCCCCGCTTGGCCTGCTGCGCGAGCTGGTCGGCCGAGAAGCCGGCCCAGTACTTTGTCAGGGCCGGCTTCATGAAGTTGGTGAACGCCGCCACGCTGCCGGTATAGGGCAGGAAGGGGGCGCTTGTCGGCGTCAGATAGTCGTCGAACATCTCGGGCGGAATCGCGGGCAACTGGGTCCAGTCCCAATAGGGCAGCACGAAGCTGGGCTCATTGGTCACCGTGCGGATGGTCTGCTCGAAATAGCCGATATAGCCGCGGTGCCAGACATAGAACCACCAGTTGCCGTGCGGGCAGTCCATCATGTGGACGAAGGCGTTGCGGAACCAGTTGTGCGGGTGCTCCGCCGGCAGCTTCAGCATCGCCTCCACGCCCCTGGCGTAGATGGCCAGCATCTTCTTGCCGGCCTCGCTGGTGACGTTGGGGCGGGTGAATTTCGCGGCGGCCCGCGCCGGCCGGAGCGGCACGGCCGCTGCGCCGGCCGCGGCCGCGGCCGCCACCAGGACTTCGCGGCGCGACAAGTGAAAATCCGTTCTGTCCATGCTGTCCTCCTGATAATCTGCCGATTGAAACGTCTCGTCTGCAGTCGATCATCCGCTGCGCAAAATTCTTTCGGATTCGCAGCTGACGAATATCAATTACCAGCGATCCCCATCAGAAACAAACTGAGATTCCCCCTTTAAAAATATCAATTGGATTTTAATTACTTAGAAATACTTTACAAAATCTACTTTTTAACTTCAGAAATATTATTCAATTTAGAATCACCAATACTAAGCGAATGAAAAGGCACTAATTGCATATCATGCGACGTACCTATCAGATTCCGAACCGGAGAACCCTATATCTGACATTACTTCCAATTTGAGTTGACCCGCAATTCCTATTGTATGATTTAAATTTACAATAAGATCACATCGAATTATCAGAAAACCCTCCCTTTCCGTTGACCGAGAAGAGATCTGCAAACCACAGCAGCCCACGACGCTGCGGTCCGTTCTCCTTTGCGGGGACGGCGAGGGGTTAGGCGCGCGGCACGCGGCCGAAATAGCGCTTGTAGTTGCGGTAGAAGGTCGACGGGTTGGAGAAGCCGTGATCCAGGATCACGCTTGCCACCTTCTGCCCGCCGGCCTCGATCTCGCGTCGCGCGGCTTCGAGCCGTGCGGTCATCACCGTCTCGTGCAGCGACGCCCGGCTGTCGTAGAAGATGCTGTAGAGCTTGCGCTTCGAGATCGCGAACTCGCGGGCCAGGAGGTCGGCGCCGAGGGCCGGGTTCTTCACGTTCCGGGCGATGAAGGCCCTGATCCTGTGATACAGCCCATGGTCGCGGTGCAGGCCTATCTCCGCCTCGTCCTGCGCCAGGTAGTCGCGGATCGCCGCCCCGATATAGTCGAAGACCGGGATGTCGCGCCGGCACGGCCCGATCTCGCCACCTTCCGGCTGCACGAGATCGGCCAGGCCGACGATGTAGTCCGCGAAGGAGGCGCTGGTCGTCACCACCACGCCGGCCTCCCCGGCCAGGGCCGGCGGCTCGTCCCCCGCCACCTGGAGCAGGTCCAGCTCGCAACTGCCGGCCTCCCCGGACGACAGCGCCAGGCTGAAGCCCTGGGCGCCGCTGATGACGGCCACCGAATTCGGCGACAGCGGCCGCCCGGCCTGCCCGACCGTCAGCAGGCCGTTGCCGCGCAGCACCAGGACGAGGAAATGCGCGCCCGAGACGCCGCACAGGCCGCCGCGGCGCGTCAGCACCCCCGGGGTGATGCGCAGATGGGCCGCGCCGCTGCTGCCGACCACGTTGAACCGGATCGCGGCGCGGAAGTCCCCGCCATCCGGCACGAAGGTCGCGCCGAGCACGGATTCGCAGACCTGCCGGCCAAAGGCCTCTGCATCCGCATAAAGGATCGATCCGGAAACGGAGTCGTCTGGCCTGGGGGTGACGTGGGACGCTTGCCGGCGCATCGGTCGGTCAATGGCAGTGGACGGGACATCGCCCCTGGCAGGCTGCATCGCCTGCATGTCGGGGTCTGGTTGGCCGGCATCACGGAACGAATCCTTCCACCCGTTCCAGTTGATGCTGGCAATCGTTTGCCAGACGATAGTGATTGTCGGATTGTTTGCAAGGTGTTTCTTCCGGCCTGCTGAGGCCACGGGACGCTCCGCCCAATCCGCCACATTTTGCGACAATCTGTTGACGGATGAGACGGGCGGACGGGAGCGCGGACAGGCCATGCCAGGGCGACGCGAGGAAGGCCGGAGTTCCGGGCCATTGATGAGCGATGTCGCACGGCTGGCGGGCGTCGCCACCTCGACGGTGAGCCGTGCCCTCGCCATCCCCGGCCGCGTCAACGAGGCGACCCGGCAGCGCATCGCCGCCGCGGCCGAGCAGCTCGGCTATATCCCGAACGCCGCGGCACGCAGCCTGCGCGCCGGCAAATCCACCACCATCATGGCCGCCCTGCCGGGGCCGAGCATCGTCTTCGGCACCGCCCAGATCATCCCGGCGGTGCTGCAGAGCCTGTCCGCCACCCTGGCGGAAAACGGCTTCGACCTCATCTTCTCCAACCGCAACTCCCCGGCCGCCGAGCGGCACATCCTGGGCCAGGCCTTCGACGGCTCGGTGCGCGGGGTGGTCGTCCTGGGGGCGGCGCCCCTGCCATCCTATGGCCGCCGGTGCCTCGTGGAGGCGAAGGTTCCGATCGTCTCGCTGCTGCTGGACCGCAGCGCGGACGGCATCCCGAGCGTGGTCACAAACGACCGCCAAGCGATGCAGGAGGGCGCGCTGCACCTGATCGCCCTCGGCCACCGATCGTTCCTCTACGTCGCCGGCGAGGCCGGAAACTACCACGAGGTCCAGCGCTACTCCGGCCTGCTCGATGCCCTGACGACGGCAGGGCTCTCCGAAAAGGCCGTCATCCGGCATGGAGGCCGCCTCGGCTTCAACGAGGGCCTGCGGAATGGCGTCGAGGCGGCGCAGGCGTATCTGGGAATGGACAGCCGCCCGACCGCGGCGATCTGCTGCGCCGACGATGCCGCGATCTCGTTCATCGCCACGGTCCGGTCGCACGGCGTGACGGTGCCCGGCGACGTCTCCGTCCTCGGCTTCGACGGGGCCGCGATCGGCGCGTTCTGCGATCCGCCCCTGACGACGCTGGCGCAGCCGACCCACGATATCGGCGCCCGCGGCGCGGAGATCATGCTGCAGCTCGCGGACGCGGCCTGCGGCGCCCTGCCGCTGAAGACAACGCTGTCAAGCCGGCTGCTCCTGCGGGCCAGCACGGGCGCTGCGAACGAAACGCCGGGACATCCCGGCGATCCCTACCCGGCCCGGGGCGTCCGGCCGAAACGGCGCTTGTAGTTGCGGTAGAAGGTCGACGCGTTGGTGAAGCCGTGGTCCCGGATCACGCTGGCCATCTTCTGTCCGCCGGCCTCGATGACCCGATGCGCCGCCTCCAGCCGCGCTGCCATGATCATGTCGTGCAACGAGGCGCCGCTTTCGCCGATGACGGCGTAGAGCTTCCGCTTCGAGATGCCGAATTCCCGCGCGATCAGATCGGCCCCGAGCAGCGGATGCCTCACATGGCTCTCGATGAAGAGCTGGATCCGGTGCAGCGGCCGCAGCGCCTCGGGCTCCGCCGCATCCGCCTGCTGCACATAGTCCCTGATCGCCCGGCGGATGTAGTCGAAGATCGGCATCCGAGCCGCGAGCGGCTCGTCCGTCCCCACCCCTTTGACGATCAGCCGCACGTGATTGGAGACGTAGCGCGCCAGCATGCCGCTGGCCAGGGCGATGCAGCCGGTCATCCGGCGCAGCTCGGGCAGGCCCGGTGCCGCGATATGGAGCCAGTCGACCACATGGCTGTCGCCGCCGCCGTCGCCCAGCTGCAGCTCGAAACCCCGATCGCCGTCGATGGCGGCGACCGTGCCGGGCGCGAGGGCGCAGAGTTGCTCCCCGATGATCAGCTGGCAGTCGGTCCAGGGCACCAGGACGAGATAGTGGTCGCCAAGCCGGGCGGAGCCCCCGGCCGGCCGGCGGATCACGCCGGGGCCCGAGCTGATCTGGACGGCCCTGTGCCTGCCGACGACGCCGAACAGCAGCCTGGCAGGGCCGGACTGGCTTCCCAACGGCTCCAGTGAGGCATCGAGAAGCGGCTGACACAGCAGACGGCAATGCTCGTCCGGTCCAGCGCAGAGGATGGACCCACAGGCAGAACTCTCTTGCATATCCCAATATCTGCAGCGTTGTTCATGCGGCGTGGTCGATCGGGTCTCGCACTAGGACTTTGCTCTCACGAAGAGCATAGGACCACTTCCGCGCGTGCATCGCAGGGTCGATATCAGGACCGCTTCCAAAACGAGTGCACGCAACCATCGGCCACCGGCATTCGGCAAAGGAGACCTCAGTCCGCTCGAATGTCCCATGACCAATCGCGGATGCGAGGCAATTTCACACAATCCATCAGACCGGCCCCTCAGACTTGTGCCTCTCCAGCCGCGCCGATACCTAAACGTGTTAAATTTAAATCACAATATTTTTCTCAAAGCGCAGTAGATCGAAATATTTTTTCATTTTGAATTACAGAAAGACATCAGGTTCCAAAAAATGGAAAAGCCAAAATGTCGGACCGTCCTGTCGCTTGCACTGCTCGTCGCGGCATGATCACGTTGTCAGCGGGATCGTACCGGGACGACATGATTTCGGCGAACCGCGGAGGGTTGCATGGGTCGCTCACAGATGTTTTTCATTGACCTAAAAGTCAGATCGTGGCGCTTGCCTGAGTCTGGATCTTCGCCCAAAGCATGAGTTGCGGCGACCGGGCCTTCGGAGAGCACAGGGCCGGTGCGCAAAGCGGCCCGACGCGGCGAACGGATGCTCTCGAACGCCGGAATTCCGATCTCCCGGGATGCCGGAGGGTTCCATCGGGAACAGCCTCGCCCGGCCGCGCCAGACGATAACGTCCTGCATAAATTGATATCACATCTGCGCGGGACGACATCCCAAGCCGCACCAACCGGCCCTGCAACCCCGCTATATCGGATGGATGCATGCTGACCCGGCCTCTCGCCGCCCGAGCGGCCGCGGAGACGGGAGCCGCCCGTCCGACCTTCCTGCCATTCCGGTGATGCAAGACAATGGTCATCCAAGCAGTCTCGGCCGGCCAGCGCGTCACGACATCCGGCGCGATGCTGTATGAAGGGGGTGTCGACTATTTCCGGTCGCAGTTCTGCCATCCGCTGCTGCACGCGGACTTCGTGCCGACCACCGACGCGCCGTTCCGGATCACGGCCAAGCTCGGCATCGTCGAAGATCATCGATCGCTGCGCCTCTACTGCACCCCGGGAATCCTCCGCCGCCGCAGCGGGCTCGGCACCCCTGCCGCCGCGCACTCCCTGGTCATCGCCACCGGGGCCAGCTGCGCGCTGCTGATCAAGGACCAGACCGTCCGGCTGAAACCGGGCGCGGCCGTCGTCATCGACGGCGGCTGCGATTTCGACCTGGTCCTGGAGAAGGATTCGGGCCGCTCCTGTCTCCTGGACTGGCTCCACATCGCCCAGGGCGCCTCGGCCGTCTTTCCCGGCCTGGAAAGCTTCGCGGTGATCAGCAGCGAGGCGATCACGACCTATATCCGGTTCCACAACGAGCTGATGACCAGCGACCAGGGGACGGAGATGACATCCATCCCGGAGGTTCCGTCGTTCAACCACCTGGTCGAGATCATCCGCGCCTATCTGCTCGGCATGGCCCCGTCGCGGCCGCATGACAAGGACCGGCTGCTGCATGAGCGGATCAAGCGGCACATCAGCGAGAACCTGAGCAGCCGGGACCTTTCGCCAGACTCCATCGCCCGACATTTCGAGATCTCGCCGCGAAAGCTCTACGGCCTGTTCGAGCGGATGGGCGCGTCCCTGCGCGAAACCATCACCACCCTGCGGCTGGAAGCCGCGCATCGCGATCTCGAGCTGGGCACCAGGAAGGTGGCGACCATCCTGCTCGACTACGGCTTCGGCAACGCGTCGACCTTCTACCGGCTGTACAAGAAGCACTTCGGCCGGCCGCCACGGTCCGGGCGTGGCACGGCGGCGCCGGCGGGCCAGCGGGCCCAACCCTAGCCCGGCTAGGCCCAGAGCAGCGCGACCGTCAGAACCACGGGCAGCCAGAACAGGCTGGCCAGGCATACCCCGACGACGATCGGCTCCGGCCGCATGATCTCGTCGCCCTGGCGACGAGATCGCAGCTCGCCCACGCAGCGGCGAAGCAAGGTGCTTTCGTTCATCGTGTCGAGCGGCCAGGGCGCCTCTGCCTCGGCCAGAAAGGATTCCGCGATCTCGGTGACCTCCCTGCCGCCGATCCACCATTGGGCGCGCCGCACGCTGCCGTCCTTCGCCCACTCGATGACGGCGGGCCCGCTGGTCCGGTGCCGGCGATGGTGCAGGTACCAGTGCTCGACGCGGCCGCCGTCCCGGTTGTGGCGGACATAGGCCGGCCCGTCGATGCGATGGGCGCCGTCCGCGCTGAACCACCATTCGGATTTCAGCGTGCCGTCGGGGCGGTACACGGTCAGCGGCGGATCGAGAGGGTTTCCGGGCACGTACCGGTCCTGCTGCGTGCCACCCGCATCGCCCGCCACGCCGCGCGCGCCCTCCCGATGCGGAAAATAAAGGACATTGTCGTTGCCGGCTTCGCCGTATCGCCTCCGGTCCGAAATCTGCTCGGCGTCTCGATCCATGGTTCCCCGAACTCCACGCCGCCGGAATATTCGACGATTATTCCTATCCACCGGCCTCGGGAGCCAAAGACAACGATGTCCTGATCTCTGCAGACCGACTCATATTCCGCGCACCATGCCGATCACCGCCGGTTGATGTGGTGGTCGATCAGGTGCCGCAGCGCCGCCGGGTCGCGGGCGCGGATCGCGGCGACCATGGCGTGATGCTCCTGCGCGCTGAGGCGCAGGCCCGCCAGGGTGAACCAGCGGCCGGTGGTGCCGGACTGGCCGCGCTCGCGCATGTCGTGGATCAGCGCCGCCAGCACCGGGTTGCCGGCGATGTCGTAGAGCCGGCGGTGGAAGGCGTAGTTCAGCTCGGTCCGGGTCGGCGGGTCGGCGGTCTCGATCGCCTGCTCGAAGCGCGTGGCGATGTCGTCGAGATCGTCCAGATCGGCCGCCGTCGCCCGCGCCACCACCGGCTCCGCCGCGCCGGTCTCCAGGATCGTCCGCACCGCCTTCAGGTGCAGCAGCTCCTCCGGGTCCGGCGCCGCGACCCGGAAGCCGCTGTTGACCTTGTGCTCGACCAGCCGGCGGTTCTTCAGCTCGACCAGCGCCTGCCGCACCTCGAAGCGGTTGGCCTCGTAACGCTCCTGCAGGTCGATCTGCTTCAGCCACTCCCCGGCCCGGTAGACGCCGTAGAGGATGTCGTCCCGGATCGCCTCGACCAGCGTCTCGACCCGCCCCCGATCCATATCCTGCCGCTTCATCGTTCTTCGTCGTTCCCGTCCGCGCCCGGTGCGCTCGCGGTCCTTGTAGCATGCCGGGTTGCCGTCTGCGATTTTGACGTCTATCGTCACGGAAAAATTGGCGCCAATTTTGGAGCAAGCCGGATGGCGGATGGCGGCGTGGCGAAGACCGATCTCGAAACCGGCCCGGCGGCGGCCCCGGAAGCGATGGTGCGGCAGGCGTCGCCGGGTCCGCTGCGCACCGGCGTCACGCCGCTGCTGTCCTGCCGGGCCGATCCGCGTTTCGGCTGCAGCCTCTTCGTCCCGCCCCGGCTGCGCGGGATTGACCGGGTGCCGTTGCTGGTGGCGGTCCATGGCAGCCTGCGGGGCGTCGAATCGAGCCGCGACGCCTTCGCCGACTTCGCCCGCTGGCACGGCGCCGTGGTGCTGGCGCCGCTGTTCCCGGCCGACCCGCTCGGCGACGGCAACGAGGACGGCTACAAATACATGGTCGAGGGCGACATCCGGTACGACCGGCTGCTGCTGGCCATGGTGGCGGAGGCCGAGGCGCGCACCGGCCTGGGCTTCGACCGCTTCTGCCTGTTCGGCTTCTCCGGCGGCGCCCATTTCGCCCACCGCTTCCTCTATCTGCACCCGGAGCGGCTGCGGGCCGTGTCGATCGGCGCCCCCGGGTCGGTCACGCTGATCGACCCGAAGCGCGACTGGTGGGTCGGCACCCGAGACATCGAGCGGATCTTCGGCCGCGCCCCGGACCTGGAGGCGATGCGCCGGGTGCCGGTGCATCTGGCGATCGGCGACAGCGACCTGGAGACGGCGTCGATCACCCACCGGCCCGGCAGCCGGCACTGGATGACGGACGCCAACCGGGCCGGGGCCAACCGCATCGCCCGGCTGACCAGCCTGCGCCGCAACCTGCAGGCGCAGGGGCTGGCGGTGCGGCACGACATCATCCCCGGCGCCGCCCATGATCTCGCGGCGGTGGCGGAGCGGGCGCGCGACTTCTTCCACGACGTGCTCGGCCCCGCCCGGGCATCCGCCTTCGGCGCATAACCACAAACAGGGGGCAGAATGAACCGGCTCATGCTACTGGCCGCGGCGGCGACGCTGGCGGCGGTCCCCGCCGCGGCCGAGACGCCGCACGGCGGCACCATCAGCACCGTGCTTTCGGCCGATATCCGCAGCACCAATCCGGGCGTCGACCGCGACGGCGCCACCGACATCGTGCATCAGCACATCGTCGAGGGGCTGGTCGGGTTCCGCGAGGACCTTGAGGTCGGGCCGATGCTGGCCGACCGCTGGGACCTGTCGGATGACGGCAGGACCTACACCTTCCACCTGCGCCGGGGCGTCAAGTTCCAGAACGGCGCGACCATGACCTCCGCCGAAGTGAAATGGTCCTGGGACCGGCTGATGGACCCGGCGACCAAATGGCGCTGCCGCGACGTCTATACCGGCGACAACGGGCTGAAGGTCGAGAGCGTGACGGCGCCGGACGCGGACACCGTGGTCTATGTCCTGGACCGGCCAAGCGCCGGCTTCCTGTACAACCTGGCGCGGATGGATTGCGGCGGCACGCCGGTGCTGCACCCGTCCTCGGTGAAGCCGGACGGAAGCTGGGACAAGCCGGTCGGCACCGGCCCCTTCATCCTGTCGGACTGGCGGCCGGGCCAGTATATCGAGCTGACCCGGTTCGACGGCTACACCCCGCGCGACGACGCCATGAGCGGCTATGTCGGCCGCAAGGAGGTGTTCGTCGACAAGGTTCGCTTCAACATCATGCCGGATTCGGCGGCGAAGCTGACGGCGCTGCAGGCCGGGGCGCTGGACACGGCGCCGCTGGAATCGCAGGACCGGATCCAGATCCAGGACAACCCGGCCTTCGCGGTCCAGTCCAGCATCACCCCGGGCTGGGAGGCGATGATCCTGCAGTCCGAGGACCCGGTGCTGCAGGACAAGCGGGTGCGGCAGGCGATAGTGATGGCGCTGGACCGCGCCGCCATCGCCGAGGCCGTCACCTTCGGCGGCTCCAAGTTCCAGGCGACGCCGGTGCCGGATTTCAGCCCCTACCACTCCCAGGCCCAGACCGACGCCCTGCCCTACGATCCGGAGAAGGCCAAGGCCCTGCTGGCCGAGGCCGGCTACAAGGGCCAGCGCATCGTCCTGACCGCGAACAAGCGCTATGCCGAGATGTATGATTGCGGCGTGCTGATGCAGGACATGCTGCGCAGCGTCGGGCTGAACGTCGAGCTCGAGGTGCTGGAATGGACCGCCCAGCTCGACGCATACCAGACCGGCAAGTTCCAGACCCAGTCCTTCTCCTACTCGCCGCGGCTCGACCCGCTGGGCCAGTGGGAGCGGATCATCGGGCCGCAGCCGCGCAAGATCTGGAAGGATCCGCGCGCCATCGACCTGCTGGCCCAGGCCAACGCCACCACCGACCGGGCGCAGATGCAGTCGGTGCTGGACCAGATCGGCCGGCTGTTCACCGAGGAGGCGCCGGCCGCCAGCCTGTACCTGCACGCCTCGGACTATGCCGTGGCCAAGCGGATCCAGGGGTTCAAGGTGTGGCCCGCCGACGCGCCGCGCTACTGGAACGTCTGGGTGACGAAATGACGGTGATCCGGGCCGCCTGCATCCAGCTGAACGTCGGCCCGGAGGTCGGCCCCAACCTCGCCGCCGCCGGCGCCCTGATCCGCGACGCCGCGGCCCGCGGGGCGACGCTGATCGCGCTGCCGGAGGTGGCGGATGCGATCATCGAGGATCCGGCACTGCTGCAGGACCGGGCGCAGCCGGAGGAGCGGCACGAGGCGCTGGCCGGCTACCGCGCTTTGGCGCGGGAGACCGGCACCACGCTGCTGCTCGGCTCCGCCGTCGTGCGCACGGACGGGCCGCGCTTCGCCAACCGATCCTATCTGCTCGGCCCCGACGGCGCGGTGCTGGCGCGCTACGACAAGATCCACCTGTACGATGCCGACCTGCCGGATGGCGAGGTGCATCGCGAGAGCGCACAGTTCGCGCCCGGCGGCATTGGGGTGGTGGCGCGGCTGCCGGGCGGCGGCCGGCTGGGGCTGACCATCTGCTACGACCTGCGCTTCCCGCAGCTGCACCGCGCCTTGGCCAAGGCCGGAGCGGAGATCCTGGCGGTGCCGTCGGCCTTTGCCTGCGCCACCGGCGCCGCCCATTGGGAGGTGCTGCTGCGCGCCCGGGCGATCGAGACCGGCTGCTTCGTCCTGGCCCCGGCCCAGACCGGCATGCATCACCTGGGCCGCCGCACCTGGGGCCATTCGCTGATCGTGTCGCCCTGGGGCGAGATGCTGGCCGATGCCGGAACGGAGGTCGGGCTGGTGCTGGCCGATCTCGACCTCGACCGGGTCCGAACCGCCCGCGCGGCCCTGCCGACGCTGACCCATGACCGGCCGTTCGAGGTGGTGGGGGTTTGAGAAGAAAGGCAGGATGTCGAGCGTTTTCGCGTTGCCTCTCCCGCCTGGCGGGAGAGGTCGGGCTCGCGTAGCGAGACCGGGTGAGGGCGGGCCCCGGCCTCGACGAAATCCCCTCACCCGGAGCCGCTTCGCGGCTCCGACCTCTCCCGCAAGCGGGAGAGGCAATGCAACGGTGCAGTGTCCCGTCCCCCTACCCCGCCGCCCGCCGCGTTTCCTCGACCACCACCCGGCCGGGCTTGCCTAGGGCCTTGGCCACGGCGTCGAGGCGGCGGTCGACGGCGAGGCCGGTCAGCGCCTCCTCATCGGCCGGCAGGGTCAGCACCACCGCCTCGCCCGAGACCGTCAGGCTGGTGCGCTCGAGCAGCGAGGTGGCGCCGCCGGTCAGGGTGTGGGCCAGGCGCAGGGCCTGGCCGAGCAGCAGCACCCGGCTGCGCATCGCCTCGGTCAGCAGCTCCAGCACCGGGCCGGTCAGCGCGTCGCCGAGCGAGCCGCCATAGCGGACATAGACCGCGGCCGCCAGGAACACGCGCTCGGCATGGTCGAGCCCGGCGACCGGCATGCGCAGCACCCGGAGCCAGGCATGCTCGGCCCGGTAATCGGGATGCTCGAACCAGCCGATGTCGGACAGCAGGCTGGCCGCCTGGCGCAGGCGGGCGTCGTCCGCGGTTTCCTCGGGGAACACCGACCGGGTCCATTCCGCCACCACCTCGGCATGGCCGAAGCGGTCGAGCCGATGCGCCAGCTCGGCGGCGGCGTAGATCAGCGGGTCGCGCGCCTGGTCCTCGGGCGGCAGCAGGTCGAACAGATGGCCCTCGCGCAGGCCGAGGGCGGAGAACACCACCCGCGCCGGCTTCAGCGTCTTCAGCACGCCTTCCAGCACCAGCGCCGCCATCGGCAGCATCTCGACCCGGCGACGGGAGATCGCGGCGCCGGACAGCGCCCCCTTGCTCTGCTTCGCCACCAGGCCGACGAACTCGGCGAGCGGCCCGGTGGGCACCGTGTACTGGTGGATGATGTGCAGCGGGTGGTTCTCGCGCTCCATGAACAGCTTGGCGATGGCGCGCCACGCCCCGCCGACCGGGTAGAAGCTGCGGCCGGCATAGGCCGGCAGCCAGTCCTGCTGGCCCAGCGTGTCGAGCACGACGCTGCGCGCCTCCTTGCGCGCGCCGGTCTCATCCATCAGCCGGAACGGGCCGAGCGGCAGGGTCACCTGCTCGTCGATCTCGCCGCGGTCGAGCCCGACCAGCTCAAGCGAGCCGCCGCCGAGATCGCCCATCACGCCGTCGACGTCGCGGATGCCGGAGATGACGCCGAGGGCCGACAGCCGCGCTTCCTCGACCCCGCTGATCACCGTGACCGGCAGGCCGCAGCGGCGCTCGACCTCGGCGACGAAATCGGCGCCGTCATCGGCCTCGCGCACCGCCGCGGTGGCCAGCACGTCGACCCGGTCGACCCCCATGCCCTCCAGCAGCCGGGTGAAGCGCGAGAGGTTGTCGAGCGCCTGGACCACGCCCTCCGGCGACAGGCGGCCGGCCTGGCCGAGCCCCCGGCCCAGGCCGCACATCACCTTCTCGTTGAACACCGGCACGGGCGACCGGGTGATCCGGTCATAGACGACGAGGCGGATCGAATTCGAGCCGATGTCGATGACGCCCACCCGCCCCGGCCGGGACGGCACGATCGGTCCGATACGGAACACCGAGCCTCGATCCTTATTCCGCGGGCTTGACCAGGCGGCGCGGCGCCCGTTTCGCATCCTTCAAGGCGCTGCCCCGGCCGGACAGGCTGGGGTTGGTCATGAAGTACATATGCGCGCTGAAGGCATCCTCCGGCGCGTCGTGGCGATGATAGCGGCCATCGGGGGCGAGCATCCAGGTGTTCGACTCGTCCTTCAGATTGGCCAGCATGATCTGCTCCATCACCTGCTGGCGGACGGTGGCGTTCTCGAGCGGCACCAGGCTTTCGATCCGGCCGTCGAGATTGCGCGGCATCCAGTCGGCCGAGGACAGATACACCTTGGCCTGGCGCGAGGGCAGCTTCTGGCCGTTGCCGAAGCACAGGATGCGGGCGTGCTCAAGGAAGCGGCCGACGATCGAATGCACCCGGATATTGTCCGACAGGCCGGGCACGCCGGGGCGCAGGCAGCAGATGCCGCGGATCACCAGGTCGATCTCCACCCCGACCTGGGAGGCCTGGTACAGCTTGTCGATGATGGTGGCATCGACCAGGGCGTTCAGCTTGACCCAGATCTGGGCCGGCTTGCCGGCCTTGGCGTTGTCGATCTCGGCCTCGATCAGCTCCATGATCCGGCTGCGCAGGAACAGGGGCGCGATCGACAGCTTCTCCAGCTTCGCCGGCCTGGCGTAGCCGGTCATGTAGTTGAACACCGCCGCCGCGTCGCGGCCGAGGCCCGGATCGCAGGTGAAGAAGCTGAGGTCGGTGTAGATCTTGGCGGTGATCGGGTGGTAGTTGCCGGTCCCGAAATGGGTGTAGGTGCGCAGGCCGCCCTGCTCGCGCCGCACCACCATCGAGATCTTGGCGTGGGTCTTCAGATGGATGATGCCGTAGACCACCTGGGCGCCCGCCCGCTCCAGGTCGCGGGCCCAGCGGATATTGGCCTCCTCGTCGAAGCGGGCCTTCAGCTCGACCATCGCGGTGACCGACTTGCCGGCCTCCGCCGCCTCGACCAGGGCCTGGACGATCGGCGAGTCCTTCGAGGTGCGGTACAGGGTCTGCTTGATCGCCACCACGTCGGGATCGCGCGCCGCCTGGCGCAGGAACTGCACGACGATGTCGAAGCTCTCATAGGGGTGGTGGACGACGATGTCCTTGGCCCGGATCGAGGCGAAGCTGTCGCCGCCGAAATCGCGCACCCGCTCCGGGAACCGGGCGTTGTAGGGCGAGAACAGCAGCTCCGGCCGCTCGTCGACGATCAGCTTCCGGGTGTCGCTGAGGCCGAGCAGCCGGTCCATGGCGAAGACGTCGTCTTCCTTCACCTTCAGCTTCTCGCAGACGAAGCGGCGCAGCGAGTCCGGCACGTCGGCGGAGACGGCGAGACGGATGACGACGCCTTTGCGCCGGCGCTTCAGCGCGCTCTCGAAGGTCTTGACCAGATCCTCCGCTTCCTCGTCGATCTCCATCTCGCTGTCGCGGATCACCCGGAACACGCCGCTGGCGATCGGCGTGTAACCGGGGAACAGCCGGTCGAGGAACAGCTTGACCACGTCCTCGAGCAGAACGAAGCGGATCGGCGATCCGGGCAGGCGGGTGAAGCGGTCGAGCTGCGGCGGCAGCGGCACGATCGCATCCATCTCGTCCTGCGTCTCCTCCCCCGCGTTGACCAGGGTCAGGGCCAGGCACAAACCGAGATTGGGGATGAAGGGGAAGGGATGGGCCGGGTCGATGGCCAGCGGCGTCAGCACCGGGAACATCTCGTTGAGGAACCGCTCCTCGAGCCAGGCCTTCTCCGGCCTGGTCAGCTCGTCTCGCCCGACCACGGCGATGCCGGCGGCGCGCAGTTCCTCGCTCAGGGCGCGCCAGCAATGCTGCTGGTCGCGCATCAACTCCTGCACCCGGGTGGTGATCTCGCCGAGCTGCTGTGCCGGGCTGAGCCCGTCCTGGCTGGGCGAGACGACGCCGAGCGCCACCTGCGCCTTCAGCCCGGCGACACGGACCATGTAGAACTCGTCCAGGTTGGAGGCCGAGATCGACAGGAAGCGCAGCCGCTCCAGCAGCGGATAGCCGGTGTTGTAGGCCTCCTCCAGGACGCGCTGGTTGAAGGCCAGCCAGGACAGCTCGCGATTGATGAAGCGGTCGGGCGAATCCGCGGGGATCGCGGGCAGAGCGGGAGCGCGAACGACCTCCGGCGCCTCGGCGGAAACGGCCCCGCCGGTGCTCTGCAACATGGTCACGGGTCGCCTCCGAACCTTCATCATCGCAACAAAACTGTAATATCAAACCCTTACCGGGCTCGATTTCACGCTTACTATACACAGGCCCAGGCGGGAAGCGCCATGACCGGGCGATGAAACTATGGCCGAGCCGATAGCGGCAAACCGCATCAGGTCATCGCGAAGACGGGCATGCGGTCGCCGATGCCCCGGAGCGTCGTTGCCTGAGGCCGGGTGTCCACCCCGCGCGACGAGAGAAGCCGGGCCGACTCCGCGTCCCGGACGATCGCCTGGGTGGCGAAGATGCTGTCCTCGGTGGCCAGCGCCTGCACCCGCGACGCGATGTTGACGGTCTGGCCGAAATAGTCCTGGCGGTCGTTGAGGTTCACCGCGAGGCACGGCCCTTCATGGATGCCGATCTTCAGGATCAGCTCCTCCGCCCCCCGCCGCGCGTTCAACTGCCGCATGGAGTCGCGCATCCGGAGCGCGGCCGAGACGGCGCGGTGCGGCACCGGGAACGTCGCCATCACGGCATCGCCGATGGTCTTGACGACGGCGCCGGATTCGGACGCCACGATCTCGTTCAGGATCTGGAAGTGCGAGCGCACAAGGTCGTAGGCGACGAGGTCGCCGACGCGCTCGTACAGATCGGTCGATCCCTTGAGGTCCGTGAACAGGAAGGTGAGGCTCATGATCTTGAGCCTCTGCTCGACGTCGAGCGTCTCGGTCCGGTAGAGGTCGCGGAAGGTCTGGTTCGTCAGCAGCCGTTTCGCGGTCAGGAACGGCCGGCGGCGGCCCAGCATCTGGTCCAGCTCCGCGCCCGCCACATAGACGCCCACCAGGACACGGCCCTCCGTGCGATTGTCCAGCGACAGGCGGAGCGGACCGGGCGACAGGGTGCTGCGGCCGACCCCCGGATGGGCGCTGGTGAAGATCATGGAGAGGTCGCGGCGCTCCGCCGTCGGCTCGCCCGCCGTCTCGACCAGATGGGCGGTGTGGGTCACGGGGTCGAAGATGATGACGGTCTGCGCGGGAAGCTGCAGGGCCAGGATCATCCGTTCGCCGGCCTGCAGCTCGACCGTCTCCAGCATGACCTTGCGGCTGAACCCGTCGAACACGCCCGGCTCGGGAAACGCCAGGCCGGACCCGAAGAAGACCTGCCGGTGATAGTCCCAGAAGCCGAGGCTGTCCGGATCGTGGGCGGCGATGCGGCGAATGCGCGGGCTGACGGTGAAGCTGACCTCCACCGTGTCGTCCAGCGTCGGCTCGCTGGTCAGCGCGCAGAAGGCGCAATGGTAGTCCTGCTGCCGCACGCTCTTCAGCGTGGCGTTGGCGTCGAGGACGCCGCCGCAGCTCGGGCAGAGGATGTTCCAGGACATCTCGAACAGGCCCAGCCGCGACGCGTGCAGCAGGGCCGCGATCACCTTCTCCTCGTCCAGGCCGCGTTCGGTCGCGACGGCCACGGCGTTGACGCGCGCGAGCTCCTCGTCACGGCCGTTGCGGACGAGATCCTCGATGGCGTCGACCACGCCTGGATCGGCCGAGCGGCGCAAGGCGTCGAAGAGGGCGTCGTTGTCCTGCATGCGCGGAGCATACCCCAGCCCCCCGGTGACGGACAGGGGCGCCCGTCCCTGCGGCAGCACGCCCACCGGTCGCGCTGCGCCTCAGCGCCTTCCGCCGAAGATCGAGCCGAGGATGCCGCGGACCACGGCGCGGCCGATGCTGCCGCCGATGGTGCTGGCGCCGGAGCCGCCGACGCTGCGCCCCAGGGTGCGGCCGAGCTGGGTGCCGACCGTGCTGCCGGTGTTGCGGATCACATCGCGGAAGATGGTCTCGGCCATGCTGGGGCCTTCCCTGGCCTCGGCCTTCGCCTGGGCCTTGGCCTCGGCGGCGGCCGTCGCCTGCTGCTGCGCTTCGGCCGCCTTGACGCTGAGCTTCTCATAGGCGGAGTCGCGGTCGATCGAGGCGGTGTATTTCGCATCCATCCCGCCGGCGGCGATCGCCGCCTTGCGCTCGGCCTCGGTGATCGGGCCGAGGCGCGAGACCGGCGGGCACACCAGCGCCCGCTCGACCACCTCGGGGATGCCCTTGGCGTCGAGGAAGGAGACCAGGGCTTCGCCCACCGCCAGCTCCTGCAGCGCGCGGGCGACGTCCAGCCCGCCTTCGGTGCGGAAGGTGTCGGCGCTGGCCTTCAGCGCCTTCTGGTCGCGTGGCGTGAAGGCGCGCAGCGCGTGCTGCGCCCGGTTGCCGAGCTGGGCCAGCACCTTGTCCGGCACGTCGATCGGGTTCTGTGAGACGAAATAGACGCCGACGCCCTTGGAGCGGATCAGCCGCACCACCTGCTCGACCTTCTCGACCAGCGGCTTGGGCGCGTCGTCGAACAGGAGATGCGCCTCGTCGAAGAAGAACACCAGCTTCGGCTTGTCCGGGTCGCCGAGCTCGGGCAGGCGCTCGAACAGCTCGGAGAGGAGCCAGAGCAGGAAGGTGGCGTAGAGCCGCGGCGCCTGGATCAGCGTCTCCGCCGCCAGCACGTTGATCATGCCGCGCCCGTCCGGACCGGTGCGGATCAGGTCCATCAGGTCCAGCGCCGGCTCGCCGAAGAAAGCCTCCGCCCCCTGCTGCTCCAGCACCAGCAGCTGGCGCTGGATGCTGCCGACCGAGGCCTTGGAGACGTTGCCATAGACGCCGGTGAACTTCGACGCGTTCTCGGCCATGTGCGCCAGCAGGGCCTGCAGGTCCTTGAGGTCGAGCAGCAGCAGGCCTTCCTCGTCCGCCGCCTTGAAGGCGATGTTGAGCACGCCTTCCTGCGTGTCGTTGAGCTGCAGCAGGCGGGACAGCAACAGCGGCCCCATCTCCGCCACCGTGGCGCGGACCGGCGTGCCCCCCTTGCCGTAGAGGTCCCAGAACACGGTCGGGAAGCCCTGATACGCCGGCGCGCCGAGGCCGAGCGTCCTGGCGCGCTCCTCGATCTTCGGGTTGGCCGCGCCGGGCTGGCTGATGCCGGCGATGTCGCCTTTCACATCGGCGACGAAGACCGGCACGCCGGCCTGGCTGAAGCCTTCGGCCAGGACCTTGAGCGACACGGTCTTGCCGGTGCCGGTGGCGCCGGCGATCAGCCCGTGGCGGTTGCCGAGGCCGAGCAGCAGCCGGTGCTCGCGCTGGCCCTTGGCGAAATAGAGTCCGTCGGTCATGTCCGTCTCCTCGGCCCGCAGCCCGGCCTAACGGGCGCATCATCCGCATGGTGCCTCGCGGCTGGACGCGGCGCCAGATGTTGCGCAGGGTAGGCTCGCGAGGAGGCGTGATGAAGACCCTGATCCTGCTGCGGCATGCGAAATCCGACTGGGCCGACCCGGCCCTGACCGATCACGACCGGCCGCTGGCGGAGCGCGGCCGCGAGGCGGCGCCGCGGATGGGCGCCTGGCTGAAGGCGCATGGCCCGAGGCCGGATCTGGTGCTGTGCTCGACCGCCACCCGCGCCCGGCAGACCCTGGCACTGGCCCTGAAGGAACTGGGCGCCGCCCCCGAGACCCGCTTCGACCGCGGCCTCTACCTGGCCGGCGGCGCCGGGGTGCTGGCCCGGCTGCGCCAGGCCCCGGACGAGGCCGCGACGCTGCTGCTGGTCGGCCACAACCCGGACCTGGAGCAGCTGGCGCGCCGGCTGGCGACGACGGGCGACAAGCCGGCGCTGGCCCGGCTGGCGGAGAAGTATCCCACCGCCGGCCTCGCCGTGATCGAGCTGCCGATCGAGCGCTGGTCCGACACCGGCCCGGGCGGCCGGCTGGTGGCGTTCGAGACGCCGAAGACGGTCAAGTCTTAACGCCTTAATTCCGCCCAGATCCCCGACAGACGATTCGAAAGAGGCGCCACAACAATCAAAGATTGAAACCGTTCCTGTATTTCAGATTATTCATGCAGAGCAACTTCCATCATGACCGGCCGGCCACACCGCAAAATTATCCTTTCGATGAACTTATCGTAAGCTGACAGAGACTGACGACGGCGCAATATCCCTGAGGCGTGGAACCGGCATCGCGCCCGACCGGGCGCGGAGGCCAGCAGAGGATGTTCGCCATGTCACGTCTCTCGACCCGCCTGCTCACGATCGGAGCGGCGCTGATCGCAGCCTCCACTCTGGCCGGCTGCGTCGTCTATCCCGCCTATTCGCGCCCGGTCTACTACCATCCGTACTACCACCCGTACTACCGCGGCTGGTGAGCAAAGCCCCACCGGACCGTGAGGACCGGGTCGCGGACCACCGCCGGGTCCGGGTCACGCCCAGGCCCGGCGCGGTGCCGGCGGCCTTTCAAAGACGCTCAGCGGATGCCGGCGAGATAGCCCAGCAGCGCCTCCGCGTCGTCGAACACGGCGTCGAGCGGCACCGCCAGCATCGGGTTCAGCTTGGCGCCGAGGAAGGCGGCGCGGGCATCGGTGTGCAGCCCGACCAGCCGGCGCCCCGGCTTGGCCAGCTGGCGATGGGCGTAGGCCATGCCGAGCTCGAGCGCCGCGCCCTCGTCCGGCACCCGGCCGTCGAGCACGAACAGCAGCACGTCGCAGGCGAAGACCTGGTCGCGGTCGAGCTCGAAGATGGCGCGGCGCCGCTGCTCCGGCGTCATCGACGCCCAGGGCTCGCGGTGGCTCTCGACCCCGTCGCGCTGCGGCAGGAACACCTCGAAGCCCAGCGCCTCGATCCGTTCGGCCAGAACCTCGTTGAACACCAGCTCGGCGGCCGAGAACAGCGGCCCGGCGAAATACAGGCGCGGCATCAGCCGCGGCCGATCACGTCCAGCGCCGCCCGGTGCAGCGCCGGGGTGGCGGCGGCCAGGACCTCGCCCGAGGAGTCGAGGCCGAGCGGCTGGCCCTGCCAGTCGGTGACGACGCCGCCGGCGCCCTCGATCACCGGCACCAGCGCCATGTAGTCATAGGGCTGCAGGCCGCGCTCCATCACCAGGTCGATGCAGCCCAGCGCGACCAGGGCATAGCCGTAGCAGTCGAGGCCGTAGCGGCGGTGCTTCACCACCCCGGCCAGCCGCTCGAAGGTCTTGAGGGAGTCGCCCGAGAACACCTCCGGCGAGGTGGTGGTGAGGATGGCGTTGCCGAGGCCGCCGCAGTCGCGGGTGCGGCAGGGCTTGCCGTCGGCCAGCGACGGATGGCCGATATGGCCGACGAAGCGCTCGCCCAGCGCCGGCATCTCGATCACCCCGACCTTAGGCCGCCCCTTCTCGACCAGGGCGATCAGCGAGCCGAACAGGGGCACGCCGGCGATGAAGGCGCGGGTGCCGTCGATCGGGTCCAGCACCCAGACCAGGTCGCGATCCACGCCCTCGCGGCCATGCTCCTCGCCGAGGATGCCGTGGTCAGGGTACTGGCCGTTGATCATCTGCCGCATCAGCTGCTCGACCGAGCGGTCGGCCATGGTTACCGGCGAGTCGTCAGCCTTGTCCTCGACCGCGAGGCCGGTGCGGAACCAACGCATCGCCGCCGGGCGGGCGGCATCGGCGAGGCTTTCGGCGAAGGCGACGAAGGGATCGGCGGTCATGGCGCGGACTCTGGGCTTCAAGCGAAGGGCCGCAGCCTCGCCGGAAACGAGCCGGCAGGCAAGCCTATGCGCGGAGAGCTTCCGCCAGCGCCGCGATCTCCTCCGCCCCCTTGGTGCTCGGCGCGGTCTCGACCAGCGTGCGGCCGGACAGCATCGCCGCGGCGAAGCCGGTGCGGTTGCCGATCCGGGCCGCCAGCACCGGGATGCCGAGCTTGCCGATCTCGACCTCCAGCGCATCGGCGACCTTGGAGCGCGGCGGCACTCGGTTCAGCACGATCCGCGCCGGCACCTTCTCCTCCGCCGCCAAGTCGAGGGTGGGCTGCGTCGCCCACAGGTCCATCGGGCTGGGCTGGATCGGCACCAGGACCAGCTGCGCCGCCCGCACCGCGATGCGGGCGTCGGAGGCGGCATGCGGCGGGCTGTCGATCAGCACGATGTCGTGCTTCGCCCGGGCGCGGTCGACCTCCGCCGGCACCCGCCAGCCGGTGATCCGGAGATGGGTGAAGCCGGGGTCGGCGCCGCGCGCCTCGACCCAGCGGCTGAGGCTGCCCTGCGGGTCGATGTCGACGGTGGCGACCGTGAGGCCGGAGCGGGCGAAGGCGGCGGCGAGATGCGCGACCAGCGTGGTCTTGCCCGCCCCGCCCTTCTGCTGCGCCACGGTGATCGTCCGACCGGCCATTCGCACCCTCCGTTTCGCGGAAGTGTCGCAAGGCTTTTGCTGCAGCGCAACATGAGATGTCCGGCCCGGGGATGGCGGCCTTCCCCCGAGCGCATGGCGCCGCGGCCGCAGATCGGGCTATAGAGCGGGCATGGAGAGCACGGATCCGATCAAGACCGAGATCGTCGATGACGGCCCGGCCGGCATTGCCCGCGCCGCGGCGCTGCTGCGTGAGGGCCGCCTGGTCGCCTTCCCGACCGAGACGGTCTACGGCCTGGGCGGCGACGCCACCAATGACCGGGCCGTGGCCGCGATCTTCGAGGCCAAGCGGCGGCCGAGCTTCAACCCGCTGATCTGCCACCTGGCCGATGCCGAGCAGGCCGAGGACCTGGTGCGGTTCGACGACCGCGCCCGGCGGGTCGCCGAGACGCTGTGGCCCGGGCCGCTGACCCTGGTGCTGCCGCGGCGCGAGGACTGCCCGGTCTCGCTGCTGGCCTCGGCCGGGCTGGACAGCCTGGCGATCCGGGTGCCGGCGCATCAGGCGGCGCGGCGCCTGCTGGCCGCGGTCGGCCGGCCGGTGGCGGCGCCCAGCGCCAATGTCTCCGGCGCCGTCAGCCCGACCACTCCACAACATGTTCTGGACGGGCTGTCCGGCCGGGTGTCGCTGGTGGTGGCCGGCGGGCGCTGCGCCGTCGGGCTGGAATCGACCGTGCTGGACCTGACCGATGAGAAGCCGGTGCTGCTGCGCCCCGGCGGGGTGACGATCGAGGAGCTGACTGCCCTGCTTGGCCCCATCGCGGTGCCGGAGAAGGATCCGGAGCGCCCGGCCTCCCCCGGCCAGCTGGCCAGCCACTACGCGCCGCGCGCGCGGGTGCGGCTGAACGCCGGCGCGATCGGGCCGGACGAGGTGCTGCTGACCTTCGGCCCCGATCTGCGCAGCGGGCCGAAGGTGATGAACCTGAGCGACAAGGGCAACCTGGCCGAGGCTGCCGCCAATCTGTTCGCCATGCTGCGGGCGCTGGACAAGACCGGCGCCGGCACCATCGCGGTGGCGCCGATCCCCGAATCCGGCCTGGGCGCCGCCATCAACGACCGGCTGCGCCGCGCCGCGGCCCCACGATCCTAGGAAGCGACCGATGACTGACGCCGCGCTGCTGGACGCCCTGATCGCCATCACCGGCCCGCAGGGCGTGCTGCACGAGGCGGCGGATCTGGCGCCTTATCTGAAGGAGTGGCGCGGCAAGTACCAGGGCACGGCCGGGATCGTGGTGCGCCCGGCATCGACCGCCGAGGTGGCGGCGGTGGTCACGCTGTGCGCCGGGCGCGGCATCGGCGTGGTGCCGCAGGGCGGCAACACCGGCCTGTGCGGCGGCGCCGTGGCCGAGGCCGGACAGATCCTGCTGGCCACCGACCGGCTGACCCGGATCCGCGAGGTCGATGCCGAGGGCGACCACATGACGGTCGAGGCCGGGGTGATCCTGGCCCAGGCGCAGGCGGCGGCGGAGGCGGCCGACCGGCTGTTCCCGCTGAGCCTGGGGGCCGAGGGCAGCTGCCGCATCGGCGGCAACCTGTCGACCAATGCCGGCGGCACCGCGGTGCTGCGCTACGGCAACATGCGCGACCTGGTGCTGGGCCTCGAGGTGGTGCTGCCCGACGGGCGGGTCTGGGACGGCCTCCGGGCCTTGCGCAAGGACAACACCGGCTACGACCTGAAGCAGATCTTCATCGGGGCCGAGGGCACGCTGGGCGTGATCACCGCCGCGGTGCTGAAGCTGTTCCCGCGGCCGCGCAGCGTGGCGGCTGCACTGGTCGCGGTGCCGGACCCGGCCGCCGCCGTCGCCCTGTTCGGCCGCGCCCGGGCCGAGGCCGGCGGATCGGTGACCGGGGTCGAGCTGATGCCGCGCCTGGCCATCGACTTCGCCTTGCGCCACGTCGCCGGCACCGTCGACCCGGTGGCCGAGCCGCATCCCTGGTACGTGCTGCTGGAGCTGTCCTCCCCGGCCGCCGACGCTCCGCTGGCGGAGCAGCTGGAGGCGATCCTGGCTGGCGGCTTCGAGGCCGGGCTGGTGGCGGACGCCGCGATCGCGTCGAGCGAGGCGCAGCGCAAATCCTTCTGGCGCCTGCGCGAGGCGATCGTCGAAGGCCAGCGCTTCGAGGGCGGGGCGATCAAGCACGACATCGCCGTGCCGGTGGCGAAGGTGCCGGAGTTCCTGGAGCGGGCGACGGCGCTGGCCGAGGCCATGGTGCCGGGCGTGCGGGTGGTCGGCTTCGGCCATCTCGGCGACGGCAACATCCATTTCAACCTGAACCAGCCGGTGGGCGCCGACCGCGCCGCCTTCATGGCGCGCTGGGAGGAGATCAGCCACCGGGTGCACGACATCGTCGCCGCCCTGGACGGGTCGATCAGCGCCGAGCACGGCGTCGGCCTGATGAAACGCGACGAGATCGCCGAGCGGAAATCGGCGGTCGAGATCGACCTGATGCGCCGGATCAAGCGGGCGATCGACCCGGCCGGGATCATGAATCCGGGCAAGGTGGTCAAGGCGTAGGGCACCACCGGCCGTCCGGACCGGTTTTTGAGTCATCCGCTGTCGATTCCGGCATCTCGCCGGCGACCAGGTGCGTCACCCCATGAGGAGGACCGCCCGATGGCCAAGAGCGACACCCTGACCCCCGCGGCCGAGCTGGCCCGCGCCAACCCCGTCCACATCCCCAACGAGAGCGCCGAGTACCGCGCCGCCCGCACCGCGCTGCTGGCCGAGGAGATCGAGCTGCGGCGCCACATCGAGCGGGTCGCAGCCCAGCGCCGGGCCCTGCCGCCCGGCGGTCCCGTGACCGGCGACTACCGCTTCGAGGGGCCGGACGGCCCGACCGACCTGGCCGGGCTGTTCGGCGACAAGCAGACGCTGGTGGTCTACAGCTACATGTTCGGGCCGCAGCGCGAGCGCCCCTGCCCGATGTGCACCAACCTGCTGGATGCCTGGGACAGCAATGCCGCCGATATCGGCCAGCGCACCGCGCTCGCCGTCGTCGCGCGCTCGCCCTTCGCCCGCCTGGCCGACTGGAAGCGCGAGCGCGGCTGGCGCGACCTGCGGCTGGTCAGCGACGCCGACGGCGCCTATTCGCGCGACTATTTCGCCATCGGGCCCGACGGGTCGGACCTTCCGGCGCTGCACGTGTTCACCCGGCGCGACGGCACCATCCGGCACTTCTGGGCCGAGGAGCTGACCGGCGACACCGCCGATCCCGGCCAGGACCCGCGCGGCGCCCCCGACCCGTCGCCTTTGTGGATGGTGCTGGACTGCACCCCGGAAGGCCGGGGCACGGACTGGTACCCCAAGCTGAGCTACTGAGGAACGCGGCCGGGCGCGGTCATCCCGGCAGCGCCCGCTTCACCAGTGGCCGCGACGCCCCCAGCCGCCACGGCGGTAGTAGTGATGGCCGTCGTTGTCATCGGCGAGGGCCGCCCCGAGGGCGATGCCGCCGATCGCCAGCAAACCCGCTGCCACCGCGGTGTTGGTGTCCTGCTGCTGCCGCTCCGCCTGGGCCTGGTAGGACAGCGGGCCGACGGAGTCGCAGGCATAGGGATCGCCATAGGAGCATTGCTGCGAGAGGTAGTTCAGCTGCATCTCGCTCGGGGTCGGCCCGCAGGCCGCCATGGCGGCCAAGATGCCGACGACACCAACCCGCGAGAGTCGAGACCCCAACGAACCGGCAACCATACTCATCTCCAGCCGACCGGTAGTCTTTCAGTCGGCACGCCGTTTTCAAATTGAGGCAATTCCAAGGCAATTGTACGGCGAACCTCGGAATTACCCACAGGGCGGCGGGATGACTGTCCAGGTCCGACGCCCCTTCCGCTCCAATACACGAATGGAGGAAGCCACTCCGTCGTTTCACTGTGCGGATTGCGGAGCGGCTGGAATGGCTTCGGCCGGATCCGCCTGCAGCGAACCCGGCCGATGCGGTTCCGGCAGGCTACAGCGCCCGTCGCGGCGCCAGGCGCAGCCGGACCATGGCAGGGGCCGGCATCGGCGCGGTCCGCGCCGGGCGGATGCGGAAGGCCGGGGCGGGCTTGGCCGGCAGGTCGCGGCCATGTTTCCACGGCTGACCGTTGAACCAGGCGGCGCTGCGGGCCCAGACCCACAGCAGGCCGATGCCGCCGAGATTGACCGCGAGATGCGGCAGCAGCCCCTGGCCCGCCTGGTCGAAGACGATGCCGCCGACGAAGGACAGGGCCATGCTGAGCAGGAACACCGAAAGCGAATGCCGTCCCATCACGGCCACCGGCTCAGCCCCACGCGGGGTGATGAGGTCCGGCACGGCGCGCAGCAGCGACACCACGACATAGGCCAGGGCGAAGAAGTGCAGCAGGCGCAGCGGGCCGTTATCGGTCTTGCGTGCCAGCGGCTCCAGGATGTCGCGCATGCCGGCGAACAGGCCGCCGTCCAGCCGCACCAGCGACAGCGCCAGGGCCGCGCAGAACACCAGATAGATCAGCGCCACGGTGATGCGGCCGCGCGTCGCCCGCGGCACCTCGAACCAGCCGGCGCCGTAGCCATAGCCGGCGACGAACAGCACCTGCCAGGCGAAGGGGTTGAAGAACCAGCCGCGGCCCTCGGCCGTGTCGGCCGTCAGGTTCCAGCCATCCGCCACCGCGCCGGTGTAGAGCACGGCCGAGACCGCCACCACCAGCACCGGCGAGACCCGTGCCAGCAGCACCATCACCGGGATCGCCGCCAGCAGCAGCATGTAGAGCGGCAGGATGTCGAAATAATGCGGCACATAGTGCAGCGACAGCAGCTCGAATAGCGATCCGCCCGGGTCCTGGAAGAAGCGGTCGATGCCGAGGCGGGAGATGTAGTTCGGCTCGGCGAAGACCCGGTTCGCCGCGATGATGATGCCGCAGATGACGATGAACAGGCCGATATGGGCGCGGTAAAGCTGCCAGACGCGCTGGACCACGCGGCCGAAACCTGCCAAAAATCCGGCCCGGTCGAAGCTGCGGCCGAACGCCATGGCCGAGGACAGCCCGGCCAGGAAGATGAAGATCTCCGCCGCGTCGCTCAACCCATAGATCCGCGGCGTGAACATTCCGACAATGTTCCCGGGCGTATGGTTGATGAAAATGATGATCAGCGCCAGACCACGGAAGAAATCGATCCGAACGTCTCGCGCCGGCTTCTGTGCGGTCATTTCATCTCTCCGGCTGCATCAGCCCGACGAGGCGATGCATTTGGGGAACGCTTCATACAGGACGAGGTTCCCTGGAAAACCGAGTCGTGGAACACTGCCGCGCGGAGGGGCGGATTGAGCATGTTTCGCCTGTGCATCGCGATCCTGCTGCTGGCCGTGGCGCCGGCCCTGCACCGGCCTGCCCGGGCCCAGGGCATGGCGCCGGCCGAGACCGTGATGTTCAAGAGCCTGTCCGGCGAGGTGATCACCGGACGCCTGTTCCTGCCGCCGGGCGCGGGCCCCTTCCCGGCCGTGGTCGGGCTGCACGGATCCGGCGGCTACGCCCCGGCGCATGACCGCTGGGCCACCCGGCTGACCGCCAGCGGCTATGCCATGCTGCTGGTCGACAGCTACACCCCGCGCGGCTATCGCGAGATCATCTCGGTCGGCCTGTCGACGATCCCGGTCGAGCTGCGGGTCAAGGACGCGGTCGGAGCCCTCGAGTATCTGCAAACTCGCAAGGAAATCAATCCCAAACAAATCGCCGTGCTGGGCTGGTCGCAGGGCGCCACCACGGCCGTCGCCGCCACGGCGACGATGCGGCAGGCGCTGATCGCCAAGACCGCGCCGCATTTCGCCGCGGCGATCGCGCTCTACCCCCGCTGCAACCAATACATGACCGATGCGCAGCCGGTCGGCGACACGCCGCTGCTGGTGCTGATGGGGGCGGCCGACACCGTGACCCCGGCCGCGGCCTGCGACACGCTGTTCGACGCCTGGCTGTCCAAGGGCGCCGTGGTCAGCCTGATCGTCTATCCCGGCATGCAGCACAATTTCGACTTCACCGCCCCGACCACGGCGATGCTGGACCGGGCCCAGCCGATCGCCGACCCGCCGGCGCTGAGCCCGAGCTGGACCCCGGTCGACGACGCCGAGGTGCGGGCCCTGAGCTTCCTCGACAAGCGGCTGGGGCTTGATCTCGGCGCCGGTTCGGTGAAATCTCCCCTTTACGTAAACGGAAACCCCGCGCCATCGGGGAACCTGGGAGTCGTCCGATGACCGCCTATGCCGCGCCGATCTCCGACATGCGCTTCGTGCTGCGGCATCTGGTCGGGTTGGACCGCATCGCCGCCCTGCCCGGCCGCGAGGAGACCACGCCGGAGCTGGTCGAGGCGGTGCTGGAGGAGGCAGGCCGGCTGGCGGCCGAGGTGATCGCGCCGCTGAATGCCGTCGGCGACCGCGAGGGCGCCCGGCTGGAGAACGGCGTGGTGCGCACCGCCCCCGGCTTCCGCGAGGCCTATGCGCAGTATCGCGACGGCGGCTGGAACGCCCTGCCCTTCGAGGCGGAATGGGGCGGCCAGGACCTGCCCTGGGCGGTGGCGATGGCGGTGTCGGAGATGTGGCAGTCGGCCAGCCTGGCCTTCGGCCTGTGCCCGGTCCTGAACCAGGGCGCGGTCGAGGCGCTGCAGGCGCATGGCTCGGACGAGCAGAAGCGGACCTACCTGCCGAAGCTGGTCTCCGGCGTCTGGACCGGCACCATGAACCTGACCGAGCCGCAGGCGGGCTCCGATGTCGGCGCGGTGCGGACCAGGGCGGAGCGGCAGGCGGATGGCAGCTACCGCATCACCGGCCAGAAGATCTTCATCACCTATGGCGACCACGACATGGCCGAGAACATCGTCCATCTCGTGCTGGCCCGCACGCCCGACGCGCCGGCCGGGATCAAGGGCATCAGCCTGTTCCTGGTGCCGAAGCTGCTGCCCGACGCGGATGGAACCCTGGGCGAGCGCAACGACCTGCGCTGCGTCAGCCTGGAGCACAAGCTGGGCATCCATGCCAGCCCGACCTGCGTCATGGCCTATGGCGACGCCGGCGGCGCGACCGGCTTCCTGATCGGCCAGGAGAACCGCGGCATCGAGTACATGTTCACGATGATGAACAACGCCCGGCTGACCGTCGGCCTGCAGGGCGTGGCGATCGCCGAGCGCGCCACCCAGGCGGCCGAGGCCTATGCCGCCACGCGGGTGCAGGGCAAGCCGATCGGCGCGGAGAACGGCGCGCCGATCGCGGCCCATCCCGATGTCCGCCGCATGCTGCTGTCGATGCGCTGCCTGACCGAGGCGGCGCGGGCCCTGACCTACAGCGCCGGCGCCGCGCTGGACCTCGCCCGCGGCCATCCCGACCCGACCGAACGCGCCAGGGCCCAGGCCCGGGTCGACCTGCTGACGCCGGTGGTGAAGGGCTGGAGCACGGATGTCGGCTGCGAGGTCGCCTCGACCGGCATCCAGGTGCATGGCGGCATGGGCTATATCGAGGAGACCGGTGCCGCCCAGTTCCTGCGCGACGCCCGGATCACGCCGATCTACGAGGGCACCAACGGCATCCAGGCCAACGACCTGGTGTTCCGCAAGGTCGCGCGCGACGGCGGCGCGGCGGCGCAGGCGCTGTTCCAGGAGATGGCGCGGACCCAGGCTGAGCTGGCCGCGCACCCGGCCGCGGCGCCGATCCGCGACCGGCTGGTGGAGAGCCTGGCGGCGCTGATGGCGGCGACCGACTGGGTGGTCGAGACCGCGCCCGAGACCCCGGCCGCCGTCGCCGCCAGCGCGGTGCATTATCTGCGGATGTTCGGCCTGGTGGCCGGCGGCTGGCTGATGGCCCGGGCGGCGCTGGCCGCGCTGGCCGAGGATGGCGAGATCCAGGCAACCAAGCTGGCCCATGCCCGCTTCTTCGCCGAGCAGTTCCTGCCCCAGGCCGCCGCCCTGCTGCTGCCGATCACCGAGGGCTGGCGCAGCGTGGTGGAGTAGCCGTCCTCAGGCGTGGATGCCCAGCCGCTGCACCTCGGCGGCGGCGTCGCGCCATTCCTGGGCGTAGTCGACATCCTGGTAGTTCTCGAACCACGGGCCGCCACGGGTGTAGTGCACCGCCTGCGGCGTGCCCTTGGCCGGCTTCGGATACCAGCCCTCGAGCCAGTTCCAGCCGGTGTCGAGCGAGCCGATCTGGTCGTCGCTGAGCCACTGGAAGCGGTGCAGGAAGGCGCCGGTCTCGCGGTTCACCACCTCCGGCGTCAGCGTCGCATTGGCCGGGTGGCCGCAGTTGAACAGCATCAGGCTGGACCAGTTCTTGCGCGGATAGGCGGCCTGCGGCTTGCCGTCCATCTTCACCGCCTCCTTCGGCTGATAGTCGTGCTGCACGACCATCACCGCATAGCGGTCCTGGGCTTGGGCGAACAGGTCGGCGATGTCGGCGAACCACAGGAAGTCGCAGTCGCAGAACACCGCCCAGCCCTGGTGCCCGGCCAGCGCCGGCACCAGGAAGCGGCTGAAGGTGAACTCGGTCGAGCCCAGCGTGTCGACCGGCCGGGTGTAGATGCCCTGCGCCCGCAACTCCGGCAGCTTCAGCGGCGTGACCTCGACCGGCTTCGACGCGTGCTGCAGCACCGAATGACGGCAGACCTGCCACGCGATGTCCTCGCGTGAATCATATCCGACATAGAGGCGCAGCTTCTCGCTCATTCCCATACTCCCGCCTTGCGACCGGCTCGCAACGTTTCTTCCCTAGCACGGGCCGGAGGCACAGTCTAACGCTCGCCCTTGCGGTACGGCACCATCAGCGCCTTCGGCACCGCGGCGCGGCGCGACATGGCGATCAGGGCCAGGATGCTGAGCAGATAGGGCAGCATCAGGAAGATCTGGTAGGGCACCACCCCGCCGGCGAGCTGCTGCAGCCGGACCTGGAAGGCGTCGAAGGCGCCGAACAAGAGGGCGCCGAGCAGCGCCTTGCCCGGCCGCCAGGAGGCGAAGACCACCAGGGCGATGCAGACCCAGCCGCGGCCGGCCACCATCTCGAAGAAGAAGGCGTTGAAGGCCGACATGGTCAGGAAGGCGCCGCCCACCGCCATCAGCGCCGACCCGGCCATCACCGCGCCGAGGCGGACCGCGACGACGTCGATGCCCTGCGCCTCGGCCGCCGCCGGGTTCTCGCCGACCGCGCGCAAGGCGAGGCCGAGCGGGGTGCGGTACAGCACCCAGGCGGTGATGGCGACGGCGGCCAGGGCCAGATAGGTCAGCGGCGTCTGCTGGAACAGCACCGGGCCGATCCAGGGCAGGTCGGACAGGCCGGGCATGTCCACCGGCTGGAACGGCTCGATCCGCGGCGGGGTCGAGGCGTTGGGCAGCACCATGCGGTAGGTGAAGTAGGACAGGCTGGTGGCCAGCAGCGTGACGCCGATGCCGGTGACGTGCTGCGACAGGCCGAGCGGCACGGTGAGCAAAGCGTGCAGCAGGCCGAAGGCGGCACCGACGCCGGCGGCGAAGACCACGCCGGTCCACAGGTCGCCGCCCTGGTACACCCACATCCAGCCGGCCATGGCGCCGGCGGTGAAGATGCCCTCGATGCCGAGATTCAGCACCCCGGCGCGCTCGCAGATCAGCTCGCCCAGCGTGCCGAAGACCAGCGGCGTGGCGATCCGCAGCGCCGCCGCCCAGAAGCTGGCGGCCAGCAGGATGTCGAGCACGTCGCTCATCGCCACCTCACCCGGTAGCGCAGGACGATGCCGGACAGCAGCACCGTCAGCAGCGAGGTGGCGACCACCAGGTTGGCGATGTAGCTGGAGACGCCGATCGCCCGGCTCATGCTGTCGGCGCCGACGAAGACCGCGGCCACGAACAGCGCCGCCAGCAGCACGCCCAGCGCGTGCAGCTGCGCCAGCATGGCGACGACGATGCCGGCATAGCCGTAGCCGGGCGACAGGTCCTGGGTCAGGTAGCCCTTCAGCCCCGCCACCTCCCCGACCCCGGCCAGGCCGGCCAGGGCGCCGGAGATCAGGCCGACGCGCAGCATCACCCGGCCGACCGGCATGCCGGCGAAGCGGGCGGCGGACGGGTTGGCGCCGGTGGCCCGCATCTCGAAGCCCCAGGTGGTGCGCGCCAGCATCAGCCAGACCAGGATGGCGGCGACGACGGCGATGACCAGGCCGGCATGCACGCGGGTGCGCGGGATCAGCTTCGGCAGGGCGGCGGCGTCGAGGACCGGCGCCGACTGCGGCCAGCCCATGCCCAGCGGGTCCTTCATCGGCCCTTCCAGCATCATCGAGATGAACAGCAGCACGACGAAGTTGAGCAGAAGCGTCGTCACCACCTCGTCGACGCCGAGCCGGGTCTTCAGCAGCGTCGGCCCCGCCATCCACAGCCCGCCCGCGGCCGCGCCGGCCAGCAGGATCAGCGGCAGCAGGGCCCAGCCGGGCCAGTCGAGCGCGCCGGAGCCCAGCGCCGTCGCCGCCAGGGCGCCGAGATAGAGCTGCCCCTCCGCCCCGATATTCCAAAGCTTCGCCCGGAAGGCGACGGTGGCGGCGAGGCCGGTCAGCACCAGCGGCGTGGCGCGGGACAGGGTCTCGGCGATGGCGAAGCGCGAGCCGAAGGCGCCCTGGGCCATCACGCCATAGGCTTCGAGCACGGGCGCACCGGCCCAGAGCAGCGGGATGGCGCAGAGCAGCAGCGCCAGCAGGGCGGCGCCGGCCGAGGCGCCGAGCATGAGCAGAGGCGAAGCACGCTCGCGCGGTTCAAGACGCATGGGCGAGATCCGGCTCCTGCCCCGCCATCATCAGGCCGAGGGCGCGGATGGTCAGTTGTTCCGCCGGCCAGGGCCGGGTGAGGCGGCCGCGATGGATCACGGCGATGCGGTCGGACAAAGCAAACAGCTCGTCGAGATCCTCCGAGACCAGCAGCACCCCGGCACCGCGGTCGCGCGCGGCCAGCAGCCTGCCGTGGATCTCCGCCACCGCGCCGACATCGAGGCCGCGAGTCGGCTGGCAGGCCAGGACCAGGCCGGGCGATCGCTCCAGCACCCGACCGAGGATCAGCTTCTGCATGTTGCCGCCGGAGAGCAGCCGAGTGCGCGCCTCCGGCCCCGGACCGCGCACGTCATAGGCGCCGATCAGCCGCCGCGCCCGGTCGCGCAGGGCGGCCCGGCGCATCAGCCCCCAGCGCTGCGCCTCGCGGCCGCGGTAATCCTCCAGCGCCAGGGTCTCCCACACCGCCATGTCGCCGACCACACCGTCGCGGTGGCGGTCCTCCGGGATCCGGCCGACCCCGGCCGCGACCATCGCCGCGGGCGACCCGACGGGCGCCGGGCGGTCGAACAGGGCGACCCGGCCGGAATCGGGACGGGCCAGGCCCGAGACCAGCCCGGCCAGCGCCGCCTGGCCGTTGCCGGAGACGCCGGCGATACCCAGCACCTCGCCGCCGCGGAGCTCGAGCGACACGCCGTCAAGACGCTTCCGGCCATCGGGGTCGCGCAAGGTTACGCCGTCCAGCGCCAGCACCGGGGCGCCGGGCGCGGCCGGGCGCTTCTGCGTCTCCGGGATCGCACGGCCGACCATGGCCTCGGCCAAAGCGGCGCGGTCGGCCCCGGCGGTCGGCCGTTCCGCCACCACCCGGCCGGCGCGCAGCACCACGACGCGGTAGCTGATCGCCAGCACCTCGCCCAGCTTGTGCGAGATGAAGACGATGCCGAGCCCCTGCCCCGCCAGCCGGCGCAGCACCGCAAACAGCCCGTCGGCCTCCTGCGGGGTCAGCACCGCCGTCGGCTCGTCCAGGATCAGGATCCGGGCGTCGCGGTATAGCGCCTTGAGGATCTCGACCCGCTGGCGCTCGCCGACCGAGAGGCCGGAGACCATCGCGTTGAGCGGCACGGCCAGGCCCGAGGCCTCGATCAGCGCCGCCAGCTTCGCCCGCGCCTCGCGCCGCCGCAGCGCCGGCCGCCACAGTGGCTGCGAGCCGAGCACGATGTTGTCGAAGACGCTGAGATTGTCGGCCAGGGCGAAGTGCTGGTGCACCATGCCGATGCCGGCAGCCAGCGCCGCCTGGGGCGAGCCCGGCCGCAGCGGCACCAGTTCGCCGGGAAGCCCCGCCACCTCGACCGTCCCGGCATCGGCGACGTAGTGGCCGAACAGGATGTTCATCAGCGTGGTTTTGCCGGCGCCGTTCTCGCCCAGCAGCGCCAGCACCTCGCCGCGGGCGAGGTCGAGGTCGATGCCGTCATTGGCGAGCAGCGCGCCGAAGCGCTTGGTGATGCCGCGCAGGCGCAAGGCCAACGTGGCCTGCGAGGCCGGCGCGGCATCCGATGGATCCGACGGCAGCGTCACAGCGTCGGCTTCGGCTCGCTATCGTCGACCTTGACCGTGACGGCGCCGCTCTCGATCTCCTTCTGCCGGGCGGCCACCTTGTCGATGATCGCCTGGTCGACCAGCTTCGGGTCGAGCGGGGCCAGCGTGGCGCCGCCCGCCTTCATGGCGCTGTAGGGGCCATAATCCTCGGCCTTGAAGCTGCCGGCGGCGACCGCCTTCAGCGCCCGGTCGATGGTCGGCTCCATGTGCCACAGCGCGCTGGCCACCACCGTGCCGGGATATTCCGACTGGGTGTCGATGACGTTGCCGATGGCCAGCACCTTGCGCTCCTTGGCCGCGTCGGAGACGCCGTAGCGCTCGGCATACAAGACGTCGGCGCCGGCATCGACCATGGCGAAGGCTGCTTCCTTGGCCTTGGGCGGGTCGTACCAGGAGCCGATGAAGGTGATCGAGAACTTGACCTGCGGGTTGACCTCCAGCGCCCCGGCCATGAAGGCATGCATCAGCCGATTGACCTCCGGGATCGGGTAGCCGCCGACCATGCCGATCTTGTTCGACTTGGTCTTCAGCCCGGCAACCATGCCGGTGAGGTAGGAGGCGTCCTGGATGTAGTTGTCGAAGACCGCGAAGTTCGGCTCGGCCGGCGGCAGGCTGGAGCCCATCAGGAAAGCGGTGTCGGGATAATCCTTGGCCACCGCCCGGGCGCCGCGCTCGACCCCGAAGGCCTCGCCGATGATCAGCTTCTTGCCGGCCTCGGCGTATTCGCGCATGACGCGCTCGTAATCGGTGTTCGAGGTGTTCTCGGAATAGACATAGTCGATCTCGCCGCGCTCCTGCGCCGCCTTCAGCGCCTTGTGGATGCGGCTGACCCATTGCTGCTCGACCGGCACGGTGTAGACCGCCGCCACCGCCAGCTTGTCCGCCGCGCGGGCCTGCGGCAGCGCCGCGGCCCCGAGCATCGCCACCGCCGCGCCGAGCAGCGCCCGGCGACCCCATCGTCCCAGCATCGTGTGCTCCCTTGGTTCTTGATTTTCTGACCAGCCGGTCAAGTGTGCAGAAACCGGCGCGGGGCGCAACAGGGCGGCGGCCCCTACTTGATCCGGCCTTCCATCATTCGCACGCGGACGCGTGCAGACCCCTCCCCCTTGCCCCCTCCCGCAAGGGGAGGGGGAGAATGGAAGGCCGGGCAGGCCGGTGATCGGCAACACCGTCATCGCGAGCGCTGGGAAATGATCCAGGGCGGCTCGAAGCGGCCCCGGGGATTGCTTCGTCGGCTTCGCCTCCTCGCAATGACGGTCCGAGAACACGCGCCGCCGGTTCTCAGCCGCTGTCCGGCTTGGACGGCTCCGGCCCAGGTCAGGCAGTGTCGGACCTACCCCTTCAGCCCGATCAGCTCGCGGCCGATCAGCATGCGGCGGACCTCAGAGGTACCGGCGCCGATCTCATAGAGCTTGGCGTCGCGCAGCAGACGGCCGGTGGCGAAGTCGTTGATGTAGCCATTGCCGCCGAGTGCCTGGATCGCCTGCAGCGCCATCCAGGTCGCCTTCTCGGCGGCGTAGAGGATGGCGCCGGCTGCGTCCTGCCGCGTCACCCGGCCACGGTCGCAGGCCCGGCCGACGGCGTAGACATAGGCGCGGCTGGCGTTGAGGGCGACATACATGTCGGCGACCTTGCCCTGCATCAGCTGGAACTCGCCGATCGGCCGGCCGAACTGCTGCCGGTCGCGGACATAGGGCAGGACGATGTCGAGGCAGGCCTGCATGATGCCGAGCGGCCCCCCGGCCAGCACCGCGCGCTCATAGTCGAGGCCGCTCATCAGCACGCGCACGCCCGCGCCGACCTGGCCGAGCACGTTCTCCTCCGGCACCTCGCAATCCTGGAACACCAGCTCGCAGGTGTTGGAGCCGCGCATGCCGAGCTTGTCGAGCTTCTGCGCGGTCGAGAAGCCCTTGAACCCCTTCTCGATCAGGAAGGCGGTGATGCCGCGCGGGCCGGCTGCCGGGTCGGTCTTGGCGTAGACCACCAGCGTGTCGGCGTCGGGGCCGTTGGTGATCCACATCTTGGTGCCGTTGAGGACGTAGCGGTCGCCCTGCTTCTCGGCCTTCAGCTTCATGCCGACGACGTCGGAGCCGGCGCCCGGCTCCGACATCGCCAGGGCGCCGACATGCTCGCCCGCCACCAGCTTCGGCAGGTAGCGGCGCTTCTGGTCCTCGGTGCCGTTCAACCGGATCTGGTTGACGCAGAGATTGGAATGGGCGCCGTAGGACAGGCCGACCGAGGCCGAGGCGCGGGAGATCTCCTCCATCGCCACCATGTGCTCGAGATAGCCCATGCCGGCGCCGCCGTATTCCTCATCGACCGTGACGCCGAGGACGCCGAGGTCGCCCATCTTGCGCCACAGGTCCATCGGGAACTGGTTGTCGCGGTCGATGTCGGCGGCGCGCGGCGCGATCTCCGCCGCGGCGAAGCCTCGCACCGAATCGCGCAGCATGTCGGCGGTGTCGCCGAGCATGAAATCGAGGCCTTGCGGCTCATTGGGAATCATGGGGCGTCGCTCCCGATGTCGGTGTTTCCCGGCACTGTAGCGCAGCCCGCGCACCAAAAGAAAAACCTCGCGGTGCCGAAGCGCCGCGAGGCTTGTCCTCATTGGTGGATCGGTGTCCCGGACGCCCGTGGGCCAGGCGTCCGGGCCGATCCCCCCGACCGGCCGAAGCCGATCAGAGCACGAAGTCGCCGATCACCAGAGCGGCCGCGCCCTTGACCTGGACCTCGAAGTCGGCCTTGCCGTCGCCATTGACGTCGCCGCTCAGGATCCCGCCCTGGAAGTGCAGCTGCCCCGCGACGCCGGTGAAGTTGGCCCCACCGATGAAGGTGAAGGCCTGGTCACCGGCCGCCTTGGTGCTGGCGTCGATGAAGTGCAGGTCGATCTTGTCGCCCTGGGCATGGCTGAAGTCGGTGATCACGTCCCGACCCGAGCCAACTGCGCTCTGCAGCCCCTGGAACCGGAACGTGTCGGCACCCGCGCCGCCGGTCAGGGTGTCGGTCCCCCAATTGCCGTCGAGGACGTCGTTGCCGCCCTTGCCGTCGAGGACATCGTTGCCGCCGCCGCCGCTGAAGCCGTTGACGGCTTCGTTGCCGATCATACGGTTGTTCAAGGCGTTGCCGAGCCCGTTCCTGGCCGTGCCCAAGAGGGTCAGGATCTCGGTGTTGTCGGACAGGGCGAAGTCGATCGACGAGAACACCTGATCGGTGCCGCCATTCGCCTGCTCCTGGACCCGATCGCCGTAGTTCTCGACATAGTAGACGTCGTTGCCGATGCCACCGATCATGATGTCGGCACCCGCGCCACCGGAAAGCTGGTCGTTGCCGAGCCCACCGGTGATGACGTCGTTGCCGGCATCGCCCCAGAGCAGGTCGCTGCCCGTGCCGCCAGCGACACGGTCGGCTCCGGCGCCACCATGGATGATGTCGTTGCCGAGATAGCCGTTCAGGATGTCGGCATTGGCAGTGCCGTTGACCGTGTCGGCCGAGCCGACCGCGTCGCCGGCGATGTTCGCCAGCGAGTTGGAGCCCAGGGCGACAACGTTCAGGACGGAGCCGAGCAGGCCGGAGACAACGCTGAGCGGGCCGACATTGGTCAGGCCGCTGACGTCGATGCTGAACACCGCATCGCCGAGCGAGGACAGGATGGTGTCGAGCGCCTGCTCGAGACCGACGCCGCCGCCGAGCAGGCTGCCCAGCAGGCCGTCCAGGTCGATGATGCTGCCGAGGCCGTCGCCGCCCAGCAGGCCGCCGGCCACGCCCTCGACCGTCGCCAGCACGCCGCCGAGGATGCCCTCGACCACGCCGCCGAGATTGCCGAGGTCGAGACCGCCGAGGGTGCCGCCCAGGACGTCGCCGCCGAGGATGCCGTCGAGCAGGCCGGTGATCGTGCCGAGCAGACCGCCCAGCAGATCGCCGCCCAGCAGGTCGCCACCGACCAGGCCGCCGAGCAGATCCTCGACCGTGCCGAGGACGCCGCCCAGCAGGTCGCCGCTAAGCACGCCGCCCAGCAGGTCGCCGCCCAGCAGGTCACCTAGCACGCCGGTGATGCTGCCGAGCAGGTCGCCGCCCAGCAGGTCGCCGCCGAGGACGCCGTCGAGCAGGTCGGTCACCGTGCCGAGCAGGCCGCCCAGCAGGTCGCCGTCGAGGATGCCACCGCCGACGCCGCCGAGCAGATCGCCGCCCAGCAGGCCGTTCAGCAGATCGCCGACCGAGCCGAGCAGGCCGCCCAGCAGGTCGCCGCCGAGCAGGTCGCCGCCGAGCAGGCCGCCGACGATGCCCTCGACAGCGCCGACCAGGCCGCCCAGCAGGTCTTCCCCGCCCAGCAGGCCACCGAGCAGGCCGCCAAGCAGGTCGTCGCCGCCGAGAGCACCGCCCAGCAGGCCCTGGACCAGGCCGAGCACGCCGCCGAGCAGATCGCCGCCGAGCAGGTCGCCACCCAGCAGGTCGCCGCCCAGGATGCCGCCGAGCAGGTCGTTCACCGTGCCGAGCAAGCCGCCGAGCAGGTCGCCGCCGAGGAGACCGCCAAGCAGGTCGCCACCGAGCAGATCGCCGCCGAGCAGGCCATTCAGCAGGTCGCCAACCGTGCCGAGCACGCCGCCGAGCACATCGCCGCCCAGCAGGTCGCCGCCGAGCAGATCGCCGCTGAGAACGCCGCCGAGCAGGCCCTGGACGGTCTCGAGCAGACCGCCGACGACGCCGCCGAGGTCAGCGTTCAGCACGCCGCCGAGCACATCGCCGCTGAGGATACCGCCGAGCAGGCCGCTCACCGCCTCGAGCAGGCCGCTGGTGGTGCCGCCCAGCAGGTCGCCCTGCAGGATGTTGCTCAGCAGATCCTCGACCGAGCCGAGGAGGCCATCGGTCAGGCCGCCGGGGAGCACGCCGCCGAGCAGGCCGTTGAGCAGCCCGTCGACGAGGCCGAAGACGCCGCCGAGCAGGCCGTCGGCATCGCTGTCGCCGAAGACCAGGCCGTCGAGCGAGCCCAGGACGCTCTTCACCGTGCCGATGACGCCGCCAAGAGCGTCGTCGCCCAGAAGACCTCCGAGCACGCCGTCATCACCGAGCAGCCCGCCCAGAAGGCCGTCGCTGCCAAGCAGGCCGCCGAGGAGACCGTCATTGCCCAGCAGACCGCCGAGCAACCCGTCATCTCCAAGCAGGCCGTCAAGAAGACCCATGTTTTCCTCCTCCAAGAAACCCTTGCCAAGCCGACAGCCCGGCCGCCGCCCACTGGGCCAGCCAGCCGGCATTCAGGCAAAAAACGATAGGGCTGTCCATGGAAATTCCCGTTTTTTACTTTCCCATCATGAAATAGACGGATGAATTTGGAGTCACATAACCTCTGTCTCCAAGTCAGGTTTTATCGTTTCCTTAGTTTGGATATTTAATTATTTGATATAGGAATATTATTTCCGCCTAAGATTCAGACAAGACAGTTTCCTGCGAGAAAAGAACCTCTTGGCCCGACAGGATCGAACGGATGCGGCACGCACGGACTCGCGCCGGCGGCCCGCGCGACGGCACCGGCCGGATGCGAATCCAGCGGGAATGCCGCGAAAAATCCCGATCCGGCGATGTCCGCGGCGACCAGCCTGCACTTGCCATTTCTTGCCGCCGCGGCGCGCGCCTGCGGCATTGCTTGCCCCGGGCGAGGCCGAGGGGCCGGGACCTGCAGAGGGCAGCCCGACGACTGTCGCTGATCTGTCACATGCGCCGGAGGTGCGACTCGCCGGCCGGGACGAGCCGAGCCGTGAGGCGATGGTCGCATTGCCGGAACGGGCAGAGTAGAATCGCCTGATTCCGTGAGAACGGCTGGACATCAGCCGGGATCGCCTCGTACAACCCTGAGTATTCATGACGGGCTATGCACTGCAATTGCGCATAGATCCGGATCCGGTGAGGGAGGGCATATTGAGCGTGGAATCCACAGGTATCAGCGAAGCCGATCTGCGCGAGGCATTGAAGAAGCTGGCGGTGGCCAGCGACCTGCGCTTCGGCCAGGTGGTGGGGCTGGCGGCGCTGATCGCGCTGCTGCCGGGGGTCGAGACGATCCAGGAGGAGAAGGTCAAGGAGCTTGTCGAGCACCTGACCCGGGGCGTGCCCGGCGGCCAGAATCTCACGATCCCGGCGGTCAACATCGCCAACAACGTGATCAAGGCCGCACGCGAGGCCAAGAACACCAGCATCGCCGGCACGGTCGGCACCGCCTGAGGCGGACCCGGATCGAGCCCCATCCCGCGGTCCGGCGGGATGGGGCAGCGTCAGAGCAGGATCAGGGCCGCCAGGCCGAGGAAGGCGAAGAAGCCGACCACGTCGGTGACGGTGGTCAGGAAGACGGCGCTGGACACCGCCGGATCGATCCCGAAGCGCTGCATCGCCAGCGGGATCACAGTGCCCGAGAAGGCCGCCGCCAGCAGGTTGATGACCATGGCGGCGCCGATCACCACCGCCAGGCGCGGATCCGAGAACCACAGCCACACCACACCACCGGCGATCGCGGCGAACAGCAGGCCGTTGATCACGCCGACCAGCACCTCCTTCCACAGGATGCGGACGGCGTTGCTGTCGGTCAGCTCGCGCATCGCCAGGGCGCGCACCGCGACGGTCAGGGTCTGGGTGCCGGCATTGCCGCCCATCGAGGCGACGATCGGCATCAGCACCGCCAGCGCCACCACCTTGCTGATCACGTCCTCGAACAGCCCGATCACCGAGGAGGCAAGGACCGCAGTCAGCAGGTTGACGAACAGCCAGGAGAAGCGCGAGCGGGTGGTGGCGGCGACGTCGCGGTAGAGGTCGCTCTGCTCGCCGATGCCGCCGAGGCGGAATATGTCGGATTCCGCCTCCTCGTCGATGACGTCGACCACGTCGTCCAGGGTGATGACGCCGAGCAGCTTGCCGTTCCCGTCGACCACCGGCGCCGAGACCATGCCATAGCGCCGGAACAGCAGCGCCACCTCCTCCTGGTCCATCTCGGCCGGGATCGGATGGATGTCCTCCAGCTCCAGCTCGGCCAGCTTGGCCGGCCGCCGGCCGCGCAGGAAGCGGGACAGCGGCAGCTGACCTCTGGGGTTGCCGTGCAGATCGACCAGGAACAGGCTGTAGAACTCGTCCGGCAGGTCTTCGGCGGTGCGCAGCCAGTCGATGGTCTTGCCGACGGTCCAGTAGTCCGGCACCGACACCAGCTCGCGCTGCATCAGCCGGCCGGCGGAGTATTCCGGGAAGTCGAGCCCTTCGAGCAGGACCCGCCGCTCCTCGGCCGGGATATTGGCCAGGACCGCGTCGCGCTCGCCCTCGTCGAGGGTCTCGATCAGGGCCAGAGCGTCGTCGGAATCGAGCTCCTGCAGCGCCGCCGCGACGTCCTGCGGCCCGAGCAGGTCCAGGACCTCCTGGCGGACGTCCTCATTCAGCCAGGCCAGCGCCTCGGCGTCGGTGGTCAGCTGGATCCGGATCAGGCCGACGACGACGCGCCGGTCGTCCGGATGCAGCGCCTCGAGCAGCGCCGCCAGGTCGGCGGAGTGGAGCGGCGCCAGCCGCTCCTCCACCTCGGCCAGGCGATGGTCGTCGAGCGCCTGCTCGATCTCCTGCACGAAGCCGGGCGGCAGGCCGTACTCCTGGGCGTCCGCAGTCTGGCCGTCGGGCGCCGCCGTCACCTCACACCGACAGGGCTTCGAGCGCCACGTGCGACGCCTGCCGGGCATGGGCGTCGATCGGGCAGACCGCCCCCGCCAGCTGCGCGTCGACCGTGGCGATCGCGGTGATGTTGACCAGGCCGCGCACCGTCACCGACGGGGTGACGATATGGGCCGGCCGGGCGACGCCGAGCAGCATCGGGCCGATCGAGATCGCCTCGCCCAGCACCTTCAGCATGTTGAAGGCGATGTTGGCGGCGTCGAGCGAGGGCAGCACCAGCAGGTTGGCGCTGCCGGTCAGCTTGCTGTCCGGGAAGATCCGCTGGCGGACCTCCTCCGACAGGGCGGCATCGGCATGCATCTCGCCCTCGACCTCGAGGGCGGGCGCCTGCTCGCGGATCAGCGTCAGGGCGTGGCGCATCTTCACTGGCGACGGCCCGTCCATGGTGCCGAAATTGGAATGCGACAGCAGCGCCACCTTCGGCACGATGCCGAGGCGCCGGATCTCCTCCGCCGCCAGCAGCGTGGTCTCGGCAATCTGCTCCGGCGTCGGGTCCGGGTTGATGTAGGTGTCGGCCAGGAAGAAGGTGCCGCGCGGCAGCACCAGGGCGCTGAGCGCGGCCGGGGTGGTGACCCCCGGCGCCAGGCCGATGACGCTGAGCACATCGCGCAGATGCGGCCGGTACGGACCGTAGCTGCCGCAGACCATGGCGTCGGCTTCCTGCTTCTGCACCATCAGCGCCGCGATCACGGTCGAGTTGGTGCGCACCGCCGTGCGGGCGACGTCGGGCGAGACGCCGCGCCGGGCCAGCAGCTGGTGGTACAGGCGCCAGTATTCGGTGTAGCGGGGATCGTCCTCGGGATCGACCAGCTCGACGTCGCGGCCGAGCTTCACGCGCAGGCCCAGCTTCTCGATCCGGCGCTCGACCACGCCGCGGCGGCCGATCAGGATCGGCTTGGCCAGCTGGTCGTCGAGCACGATCTGGACCGCACGCAGCACCCGCTCATCCTCGCCCTCGGCATAGACGACGCGCTTGGGCTCGGCCTTCGCCAGGGTGAACACCGGCCGCATCACCAGGCCGGAGCGGAAGACGAACTCCTCGAGCTTGCCGGTATAGGCGGCGAAATCGGTGATCGGCCGGGTGGCGACGCCGGAGTCCATCGCCGCCTTGGCGACTGCCGGCGCGATCTTGATGATCAGCCGCGGGTCGAAGGGCTTCGGGATCAGGTATTCCGGGCCGAAGCTGAGCTGCTGGTCGCCATAGGCGGTGGCGACGATGTCCGACCCCTCCTGCATCGCCAGGTCGGCGATCGCCTGCACCGCGGCGATCTTCATCGCCTCGTTGATCGCGGTGGCGCCGACGTCGAGCGCGCCGCGGAAGATGAAGGGGAAGCACAGGACGTTGTTGACCTGGTTCGGATAATCCGACCGGCCGGTCGCCATCACCGCATCGGGGCGGATCGCCTTGACCTCCTCCGGCATGATCTCCGGCGTCGGGTTGGCCAGCGCCATGATGATCGGCCGGTCGGCCATGCTCTTGACCATCTCGCCGGTCAGCACCCGTGGGGCGGAGAGGCCGAGGAAGATGTCGGCGTCGCCGATCACCTCGGCCAGGGTCCGCGCCTCGGTCTTGCGGGCATAGCGCTGCTTGCGCGGGTCCATCAGCTCGTTGCGGCCGTCCCAGACCACGCCGGCGATGTCGGTGACCCAGATGTTCTCGATCGGCATCCCCATGTCGACCAGCAGGTCGAGGCAGGCCAGCGCCGCGGCGCCGGCGCCGGAGGTGACCAGCTTGACCGATGTCAGGTCCTTGCCGACGACGCGCAGCCCGTTGGTGATGGCGGCGGCGACGATGATGGCGGTGCCGTGCTGGTCGTCGTGGAAGACCGGGATCTTCATCCGGGCCCGGGCCTTCGATTCGACCTCGAAGCACTCCGGCGCCTTGATGTCCTCGAGGTTGATGCCGCCGAAGGTCGGCTCCAGCGCCACGATGATGTCGACCAGCTTGTCCGGGTCGGTCTCGTTGACCTCGATGTCGAAGACGTCGATGCCGGCGAACTTCTTGAACAGGACGCCCTTGCCCTCCATCACCGGCTTGGACGCCAGCGGGCCGATATTGCCGAGGCCCAGCACGGCGGTGCCGTTGGTGATCACGGCGACGAGGTTGGCCCGGCTGGTGACGCGCGACGCCTCCTGCGGGTCGGCGACGATCGCCTCGCAGGCCGCGGCGACGCCCGGTGAATAGGCCAGGGCCAGGTCGCGCTGCGTCGCCAGCGGCTTGGTCGGCGCCACCGCGATCTTTCCGGGGGTCGGGAGACGGTGGTAGTCGAGCGCGGCTTCGCGCAGATCGCTGGACATCACGGGATCCGGGACAGCGTTACGGGTCGAGCCGTTATAGGCAGCGTTCCGCCCGGGCGGAAGGGCCGCGAAACGCGAAAGGCCCGCCGGTAAGGGCGGGCCTTGCGAAGAATGGTGCGGTCGAGAAGACTCGAACTTCCACGGGGGTTAGCCCACAGCGACCTCAACGCTGCGCGTCTACCAATTCCGCCACGACCGCACGGCAGGCGCGCCCACGAGGGGCTTGCCTTCCGAGGTGCGGGGGGATTAGCAGATCGGATGCGCCCGATCAAGCAGCCCGATGAGATGATCGCGATTCCATCTTCCATCCTCGCCGAAACCGCGGTTCCGGGCGGCCCGGACCGCCCAGCGCCCGACTGGCGCATCGACGACGGGGCCGTGCCCTACCCCGAGGCGCTGGCGGCGATGGAAGCCCGGGCGGCGGCGATTCGCGCCGGCACCGCGCCGGAGCTGGTGTGGCTCTTGGAGCATCCGCCGCTCTACACCGCCGGCACCAGCGCCCAGGACGGCGACCTGCTGACGCCCGGCCGCTTCCCGGTCTACCGCACCGGCCGCGGCGGCCAGTACACCTATCACGGCCCGGGGCAGCGGGTCGGCTATGTCATGGTCGACCTGAAGCGGCGCAACCCGGATGTCCGTGCCTATGTCCATTCCCTGGAGGAGTGGCTGATCCGTGCCCTGGCGCGGTTCCAGGTGAAGGGCGAACGGCGCGAGGGCCGGGTCGGCATCTGGGTCGAGCGCGACGGAGTCGAGAAGAAGATCGCCGCGATCGGCGTGCGGATCCGGCACTGGGTGACCTTCCACGGCGTGGCGCTGAACGTCGACCCCGACCTGTCGCATTTCGCCGGCATCGTGCCCTGCGGCCTGGCGCAATACGGCGTCACCTCGCTGGTCGATCTCGGCCTGCCGGTGACCATGGCGGATGTCGACCTGGCCCTGCGCGAGGCCTGGGACGAGGTGTTCGAGGGATAGGCTCAGAAACCCTGGAGCAGAAAGTCCAGGGCGTCGACGATGGTTGTGTGCTGGTCGGCCAGCGAGGCGATGGCATCTCCGAGGTCGCTGACGGACATGGCAGCCATCTCCGTCGTGACGAGGACATAGTCATGTCCGCCGACCGGCAAGACCGGCTGCAACCGCTCCATCGGCTTTGCCGAATATGAAAGAGCCGGGACCATCGGAATGACGATTCGCGCCGGCAAATGATCATGAAATTCTGCCTGTACGTTCAGCGCCAGTACGTCCTCGACTCCTCGTAGCCGATGGACATCAAAACGCATCAGAAACGCCGATACTTAGCCAGGAGAAGTCCCTCGCGCGCCACTCGTTCGTTGTAGCTCTTGATCGCCTCGGCGTTCTGCTCTTTCCAGAGGTCGCCTTCATGGCGGCGCACCGCTTCAACGATCGCGTCCTCGGCAATCCGGGACACGTTCAGCCCATACTCCTTGGCCCGGCGGGTCGCCTCGACCGAGAGGTTGAGATTGGTCGGACGGCGCAACGCCCGATCCAGGTTCTTGCGGCTGTCGAGCTTGGACATAGACAAGTTTATGCGCATTTTTTTGCGCATGACAAGCGTCCCTGGCGGCATCGAATAAGGCCGGTCCCTTTCACAATCGCCGATACTTCGCGAAGGGGAGGCCTTCCCGCTCGACCCATTCGTTGTAGGCCTTGATCGCCTCGGCGTTCTCCTCCTTCCAGCGCGCCGCTTCGTCCCGACGCCTGGCCTCGTCGGCCGAACCCTTCGGGTCACGATCTTTCGTCTTCCGATCGGGCATCTGGTACCCTCCCCGGTCCGATCGCCGCACTTCCGGGTTCCATCATGCTCCTCCAGGCCGAAGCCATCACCCTCAAGATCGGCGGCCGGGCGCTGTTCCAGGATGCCAGCTTCACCGTCCAACCCGACGACCGGATCGGCCTGGTCGGCGACAACGGCAGCGGCAAGTCGACGCTGATCCAGGCGCTGCTCGGCGAGATCGAACTGGACCGCGGCCGCATCGCACGGCGGCGCGGCCTGCTGATCGGCCATGTGCCGCAGGCGGTGCCGGCCGGGCTGCTGCCCCTGACCCTGCACGAGGCGCTGGTGACGGCCCTGCCGGAGGCGGCGCGGGACGACCAGTCCTGGCGTGCCGACATGGTGCTGGACGAGCTGGGGATCGAGCCCGAGCAGTGGCACGAGCAGAAGGTCGCCCAGCTGTCCGGCGGCTGGCAGCGCCTGCTGCTGGTGGCGCGGGCGACGCTGGCCGACCCTGACCTGCTGATCCTGGACGAGCCGACCAACCATCTCGACGTCGGCAAGGTGATGCGGCTGGAGCGCTGGCTGACCGAGCATCTGCGCCTGCCCTTCCTCCTGGTGTCGCATGACCGCGAGTTCCTGGACCGGGTGACCGACCGCACCATCATCCTGCGCGGCGACCGGGTGCGCAGCTACGGCACCTCGTTCTCGCAGGCACGGCAGGAGCTGATCCGCGAGGATCTGGCGGCGCTGCAGCAGGCCGAGCGCGACGAGAAGGAGGTCGAGCGGCTGGAGCGCGCCGCCAAGCGGCTGATGCTGTGGGCCAATCTGAAGGGCCACAACCCCGGCATGGCCCAGCGCGCCAAGGCGGTGGCGTCCCGCGCCGAGCAGCGCCGGGCGGAGGCCACGGTGGCGCATCGCGAGGCCCGGCGGGACATCAACCTCGACAGCAGCGAGGTGCAGCGCGCCACGCTGGTGCGGTTGAAGGACCATGTCGTGCGCACCGAGACCGGGCGCGAGCTGCTGCGGATCGAGCAGGAGTTCATCCGCCGCGGCGACCGCATCGCGATCCTGGGCCTGAACGGCACCGGCAAGTCGCACCTGATCCGCGACCTGATGGCGGCGATCACCCGGGCGGCGGCGGGCGACGCGCCGCTCGGCCAGTCGATCACCGCCAACCCGCAGCTGCGGCCGGGCTATCTCGACCAGCACCTGTCCGACCTGCCGCGGCAGATGCCGGTGAACCGGGCGCTGCAGGCCGCCTCGACCCTGCGCGACGCCGAGCTGGTGCGCGAGCTGCACAATATCGGCATCCCGATCGAGAAACAGGCGACGCCGATCGCCAATCTGAGCTACGGCGAGCAGCTGCGCGTCACCTTCCTGCTGCTGCGGCTGCGCCAGCCGAACATCTACCTGCTGGACGAGCCGACCAACCACCTCGACATCGCCGGGCGGGAGCGGCTGGAGGACCTGCTGTCGCGCGACGACACCACATGCGTCTTCGTCACCCATGACCGGCGCATGCTGCGCGGCATCGGCACCCGCTACCTGGAGATCCGCAACCGCCGGCTGGTCGAGGTCGACGGGCCGGACGAATTCCTGGAGCGGGCTGCGGCCGCGGCGTAGGCGTCGCCGCTCGCGCTTGCGGGACCGTTTCCTGAACGGCAGCGCTTCCCTCCGTCATCATTCCCGCGAAAGCGGGAATCTGTGCCCGGTCAAAGCGTCACGAGATCCCCGCTTCCGCGGAGATGACGGGTTTGGTGGATGTGAAAGAGCTTGCCAGCAGGAGAGGCTGAGCGAAGTCCCTTCGCCCCTACCCCGCCGCCTCCAGCGCCACGCGCGTCGCCAGCGTCAGCGGCTGCGGCAGGGCGTCGAGGGCGAACCAGCCGATCGCGGCGAGGGCTGCCGGCTCGCGGTTGACCGGATCGCCTGAGGCGATGGCCGCACGATAGACCGGCGCCACCCAATGGGTGCCGGCGGCGCGGTCGATCTGGTCGACCAGGCAGAGCAGCCCGTCGAGCCGCAGCGCGACGCCGAGCTCCTCCTCGATCTCGCGCAGCACCGCAGCCTCGACCGTCTCGCCGAAATCGACCTTGCCGCCGGGCAGGCCCCAATGCCCGGCCTCCGGCTCGCGCCGCCGCTGCACCAGCAGCAGCCGGCCCGCCGCATCGCGGATGAAAGCGCCGACGCCGAGCCGTGGCCCCTCGGTCACAGCGTCGGTCCTTGGGCGAAGCCGGGATGATCCGGCGACTCCGCCTCCACCGCCTGGATCCGGTCGACCAGTGCCATTCCCGGCCCGTGCCGGCAGGCTGCCGCCACCCGGTCGACCGCCTCGGCCGGGCCGGACAGCAGCGCCTCGACCGAGCCGTCGCGGCGGTTGCGGACCCAGCCGTCGAGCCCGGCCGCTTCGGCCTGGCCGGCCAGCCAGGCGCGGTAGCCGACGCCCTGGACCCGGCCGGTAATGCGCAGCGACAGCGCCTTGCGGTCCCCGCTCATGCCTCCTCCTCGTCCGGCAGGTCTCCACCATAGAGCGCGGCGGCGACCAGGCGGATGGCGAAGCGCGCCTCGGCCTCGAGCCGCTCGGCCTCGAACCAGTGCATGTCGACCGTCAGCGTCGGCGGGTCGGAGACGTGCAGCGCCCGGTTGCGGGCCCGGCGCAGCACGTCGAAGCGCTCGTCCAGCCCGGCCTCGGCGAACAGCGTCCCGGCGTTGAGATAGGGGTCGACGACCCGGCCGGACGCGATCGCCTGCTCGCGCAGATGCGCCTCGATCACGGCCACGGCCAGGATCACGGTGGCGACCCAGGCGCCGGCGCCGAACACGGTCTCGAGCTCGACCAGCAGCGCCTGGGTGTGGTCGCCAACGGACGTGGCAAGATCGTTCCGGTGCTCGGTCCCGCGGCCGGCCATGACGTCGGCGAACCAGCGGGTGCGGGCCTCCGCCTCGTCGCCGGCGGGTTTCACTGGGCGAAGATCTCCTCGCATTTCTTCAGGTCGCCCTCGATGCGCGTCTTCTCCGCGCTGGGCGGGCGGTTCGGGCCGGCCATGTCCTTGATCCGGGTGCAATAGTCGGCCCAGGCGCCCATCGCCCGGTCGTCGACCCGGATCATGAAGGGGTCGGTCGGGCCCGGCGGCGGATGCAGGTCGTCGCCCTTGATCGAGGCGATCGGCGGCGGCGGCCCCGGATTGTCCGGCGGGGTGAAGCCGTCGCCGCAGCCCGCCAGCAGCAGCACCGGCAGGACGATACGGATGACTCGGTTCATGGCTCTCTCCCGGCCCTCAGGCCGCTGCGAATTCCAGGATCTTCTGGTCGACCGCCAGGCTGTCGCCCGGTTTGGCATGCAGGGCGCCGACCACGCCGTCGCGCTCGGCCCGCAGGATGTTCTCCATCTTCATCGCCTCGACCACCGCCAGCTCCTGCCCGGCGCGCACCGGGTCGCCGGCGGCGACCGCGACCGAAACCAGCAGGCCCGGCATCGGCGACAGCAGGAAGCGCGACATGTCGGGCGGCGCCTTGACCGGCATCAGCTCGGCCAAAGCGGCGGCGCGCGGCGTCAGCAGCACCAGATCGGCCTCGCCGCCGGCATGGGTCAGGCGCAGCCCCACCGGGCGGCGGTCGACCTGCGCCACCATGCGCGCGCCGTCCACCGTGCCGTCGAACAGCGTCTCGCCCGGCCGCCAACGCCCCTGGATGGCGAAGGACCGGCCGTCGAGCGTGACGCGCCAGCCATCGGCATCCGCCTGCACCGTCACCGGCCGGTTCTGCCGGCCAGTGCGAAGCACCCAGTCCCGCGCGCCCGCCGTGGCGCCGCGCAGGGTGGCCTGGCGGTGCAGCAGGGCGGCGCCGAGGGCGGCGACCCGGTGGGCGGCCTCGCCCGCCGGCGCGGTGCCGTGGAAGCCGTCCGGGAACTCCTCGGCGATGAAGCGGGTGGTCAGCCGGCCCTCGACGAAGCGCGGATGATGCATCAGCGCCGCCAGGAACGGGATGTTGTGGCTGACCCCGCGGATCACGAAGCCGTCCAGCGCGCTGCGGATCGAGGCGATGGCCGCGTTCCGGTTCGCCCCGATGCCGATCAGCTTGGCGATCATCGGGTCGTAATGCATCGAGATCTCGCCGCCCTCGTCGACGCCGGTATCGACACGGACCTGCGGCCCCTCCTCCGGCGCGCGGTAGCGCGTCAGCCGGCCGATCGAAGGCAGGAAGCCGCGCAACGGGTCCTCGGCATAGACCCGGGCCTCGATCGCCCAGCCGTCGAGCCGCACATCCTCCTGCCGGAACGGCAGCTCCTCGCCGGCGGCGATACGGATCATCAGCTCGACCAGGTCGAGACCGGTCACCGCCTCGGTCACCGGATGCTCGACCTGCAGCCGGGTGTTCATCTCCAGGAAATAGAAGGAACGGTCGGCGCCGACGATGAACTCGACCGTCCCGGCGGAGCGGTAGCCGACGGCGCGAGCCAGGGCACAGGCCTCGGCTCCCATGGCCCGGCGCATCGCCTCGTTGACGAAGGGCGACGGCGCCTCCTCGATCACCTTCTGGTGGCGGCGCTGGATCGAGCATTCGCGCTCGCCGAGATAGACGGTGTTGCCGTGGCTGTCGGCCAGCACCTGGATCTCGATATGGCGCGGCTCCTCGATGAACTTCTCGGCGAAGACCCGGTCGTCGCCGAAGGCGGATCGCGCCTCGTTGCGGGCGGAGCGGAAGCCCTCGCGCGCCTCGTCGTCGTTGCCGGCGACACGCATGCCCTTGCCGCCGCCGCCGGCCGAGGCCTTGATCATCACCGGATAGCCGATGCGGCGGCTGACCTCGACCGCCTCCTCCTCATCGGCGATCGGCGCCAGATGGCCGGGCACGGTCGAGACGCCGGCGGCCTGGGCCAGCTTCTTCGATTCGATCTTGTCGCCCATCGCCTCGATGGCATGGACGCCGGGGCCGATGAAGGCGATGCCGGCCGCCTCCAGCGCCGCGCAGAAGCGCGGATTTTCCGACAGGAAGCCGTAGCCGGGGTGCACCGCCTGGGCGCCGGTGGCGCGGCAGGCCTCGACGATCCGGTCGATCACCAGATAGGACTGGGCCGAGGGCGCCGGGCCGATCGGCACCGCTTCGTCGGCCATGCGGACATGCACCGCGTCGGCGTCGGCCTCGGAATAGACGGCCACGGTCTTGATGCCCATGCGCCGCGCGGTGCGGATGACGCGGCAGGCGATCTCGCCGCGATTGGCGATCAGGATCTTGTCGAACATCGTCCCTTCGGAGGCGGTCGGGCCATGGCGCAACATTGCGTCCCAGTCATGCCGCACCGCAACTGGAAAGCGGCCGAGGGTCAATCCCCCGCCGGCGGCAGCACCCGGCCGGCGACCGGCGATGACAGGATCAGCGAGGAGGTGGTGGCGCCGAAGGCGGCGAGGCGCAGCAGGATTTCATCGAGATGCTGGATCGACCGGGCCACCAGCTTGAACACATAGGCGTCCTCGCCCGCGACCTCGTGGCACTCCACCACCTCGGGCACGGTGCGGGCGAAGGCCTCGACCGCCGGAAACGTCTCCGCCCGGCAGCGCAGCCGGACGAAGGCGGACAGGCCGTAGCCCAGCCGTCCGCGGTCGACCTCGGCCCGGAAGCCCTTGATGATGCCCTGATCCTCCAGCCGCTTCACCCGCTCGGCCACCGCCGGCGGCGACAGGCCGACCAGCCGGCCGAGCTCGGCATAGCTGGCGCGGGCGTTTTCCTGCAGCGCCAGCACCAGGGTGCGTCCGATGGCATCGAGGCGGAGTTTCGCGTCCATCCGAATCGCCCCCGTTGGTTTCGCTCTCGCATTGGTTTAATCGAAGGACCGGCGAACCACCAATCGCGATCGCCCTGTTGTAACACGACGTAACACGAGGCCGGCGGCACCCCAGACGTGATGACCGATCCCTTCCTGTTCGCCAAAGGCGTCGCGCTCGGTATCGCCATTGCCGCGCCGGTCGGCCCGATCGGCGTCCTGTGCATCCGCCGGACGCTGATCCACGGCACCCGCTTCGGCATCCTGACCGGCGTCGGCGCCGCCTTCGCGGACGGGCTGTTCGGCCTGATCGCCGCCTTCGGCATGGTGGCGATGAGCGCCTGGCTGATCACGCTGAAGGACGCGCTGCACCTGATCGGCGGCACCGTGCTGGCCGTGCTGGCGATCCGCACCCTGCTGCATGCCGGCCATATCGAGCGCGACCCGGAGACCGGGCGGACCGAGAGCAGCGAGATCACGGCGGTGGCCACCGCCTTCCTGCTGACCCTCAGCAACCCGATAACGATCCTGACCTTCGCCACCGCCTTCACCGCGGTCGGGCTGGCCGAGACGCTGTCGATCGCCTCCGGCCTGATCCTGGTGGCCGGGGTGCTGGTCGGCTCCGCCTCCTGGTTCACGGCGCTGAGCTTCATCGTCGCCACCACCGGCGGCCGGCTGACCCCGCGGACGCTGCTGTGGATCGACCGCGTCGCAGGGGTGCTGCTGCTGCTGTTCGCCGCCTATATGTTCCTGGCGCTGTATCTGCGCTGGTGAAAGCCTGGCCGCTGCGCTGCGCTCTCCCGCATTGACAAGCCGCGCCGCTCTGGACGAGTGTGGCCCGCCCTGCGGGAAAGGCTCGAGACTAACCCGCCCGGAGACATCACACGGACGCGTCCTGGAATGAATCTTTCGACCCTCCGCGCCGGCGCGGCGCTGCTCCCGCTCCTGTTCGCCGTCCCGGCGATCGCGCAGCAGGCATCGCCCCCAGCCCAGCCCGCGAAGCCGGCGGAGGCGCCCGCCGCTCCTGCCCAGCCGGCTCCGGCCCAGGCCCAGCCGGCCCCGCCGCAGGGTCAGCAGGCCCCGATGCCGAAGGAGTTCAGGATCGACACCGGCGGCTGGAAGGGCGGCGCCGTCCCCAACCCGCAGAACAAGCAGTTCAGCCATTGCGACGTGTCGAAGCCCTATGACGGCGGGCTGACGCTGGCCTTCACGTTGAACCCCAACTACCTGTTCAACGTCGCCGTCGTGAAGCAGAACTGGGGCCTGAAGGAAGCCGACAAGGGCAAGGGCCGCATCCGGGTCGATGCCGCCTACGACAAGTCGTTCGACATCGTTCCGGTCTCCCCGGTCGCCTATGTCCTGCCGGTCGGGCAGGACGCCGATCTGATGCAGCTGCTGGCCAAGGGCAGCAAGGCGATCGTGACCACCCCGAAGGGCGAGTTCACCTTCGCGCTCACCGGCACCGGGGCGGCCCTTGGCGGGCTGCGGGACTGCATCGAGACCGCGCGCAAGCTGATCGCCCAGGCCCAGGGCAATGCCGGCGGCCAGCAGGGCCAGCAGCAGGGGGGTGGCGACCCGCGGGCCCTGATCGGCGCCCAGGGCTTCGGCATGCCGGTCGGCGCGCTGCAGGACATCCTGAACGGCGCCGGGATCAAGGATGTCGGCATCGCCGACCCGCGCAAGCTGCCGCGCGATCCGCTGCAGATCAACCAGGCCTGGCAGGTCGGCACCGACGGCAAGGTCGTCGGCGGCCTGCACCAGGAACCGCGCGGCGACGCGGTCGAGATCGACCAGTTCGCCAAGCGCTATCTCGAGATCATGAAGTCGGTGTGCGGCACCGACTGGCAGAGCAGCGACCAGCCGGCCGCGATCGAAGGCCCCTACGCCGTCAAGCGGGCCGAGCTGAGCTGCACGATGAACCAGCAGAAGATCGCGGCGTCGCTGGTCTTCACCCTCGACGACAACTACTACAGCGCCTTCTTCCACCAGGCGCTGCAGACCGACAAGGCGCTGGCGGACGACGCCTCGGGCAAGCTGGCCACCTTCATCCAGACGCAGATGGCGGCGGTCGAGGCGGAGAAGCAGAAGCAGGAGAGCGGCCAGGCCGCACCGCAGGGCGCGGCGCCGGATGCCGCCGCCCCGGCGGCAACACCCGCCGCCCCGGCGGAGACGCCTGCCACGCCGCCGGCCGACGGCACCCAGCCGCCCGCGGCCACCCCGGCACCGGCGACGCCGCCTTCCGGCAACTGACCGGCCTCATCCCGGAACTCGACGCAAGGGCGGATCCATCCCGGATCCGCCCTTGTTGTTTGCGGAGAGAACCGGTCAAGATCACGCGAGGATGGAGATGCCGATGACGCGAACCGATCCCCGCCCCTCCGCAGAGCCGGACTCCCGGACCAACCTGACAGACCCGGCCGACATCGCGGCGCTGATCGCGTCCGACCACAGCGATCCGTTCGGCGTGCTCGGCCCCCATCCCGACGGCAACGGCACGGTGCTGCGCTGCTTTCGGCCCGACGCGGCGGCGGTCGAGGCGGTCGACCCCGACAGCGGCGCGGTTCTGGCGCGGCTGGAGCGGCGCCACGCCGACGGGGTGTTCGACGGCCGCGTCGGCCGCCCCTTTCCGCTGCGCTACCGGCTGCGCGTCGATTACGGCACGGCCGGCGGGATGTGGGAAATCGAGGACCCCTACCGCTTCGCGTCCAGCTTCGGCGAGATCGACCTGCATCTGCTCGGCGAGGGCACGCATCTCGAGCTGTACCAGCGTCTCGGCGCTCATCCGCGGACGCTGGACGGGGTCGACGGCACAGTCTTCGCCGTGTGGGCGCCGAATGCCCGCCGCGTCGCCGTGGTCGGCGACTTCAACAACTGGGACGGGCGGCTGCATCCGATGCGGCGGCATCCCGGCATCGGCGTGTGGGAGATCTTCCTGCCCGGAATCGGCCCCGGCGCATCGTACAAATTCGAGATCCGCGGCCCGAACGGCGACCTGCTGCCACTGAAGACCGACCCCTTCGCCTTCCGGGCCGAGCATCCGCCGAAGACCGCCTCGATCGTGCACGGCCTGCCCGACCCCAGCTGGGACGACGGCGAATGGCTTGCCGGCCGGGCGGCGGCGCAGCGGCGCGACGCCCCGATCAGCATCTACGAGGTCCATCCCGGCTCCTGGCGCCGGGTGCCGGAGGAAGGCGGCCGGCCGCTGTCCTGGCGCGAGCTGGGCGACCAGCTGGTGCCGTATGCCGCCGGCCTCGGCTTCACCCATATCGAGCTGCTGCCGGTCAGCGAGTACCCGTTCGATGGCTCCTGGGGCTACCAGCCGATCGGCCTCTACGCCCCGACCAGCCGCTTCGGCCCGCCGGAGGATTTCGCCGCCTTCGTCGACCGCTGCCACCGCGCCGGCCTGGGCCTGATCCTGGACTGGGTGCCCGGGCATTTCCCGACCGACGAGCACGGCCTGGCCCGGTTCGACGGCACTGCGCTCTACGAGCACGCCGATCCGCGCCAGGGCATGCACCAGGACTGGGGCACGCTGATCTACAATTACGGCCGGGCCGAGGTGCGCAACTTCCTGCTCGGCAATGCGCTGTTCTGGCTCGACCGCTTCCATGTCGACGGGCTGCGGGTCGATGCCGTGGCCTCGATGCTGTATCTCGACTACAGCCGCAAGGCCGGAGAATGGGTGCCGAACCGCTTCGGCGGCCGCGAGAACCTGGAGGCGGTGGAGTTCCTGCGCCAGACCAATGTCGAGGTGTTCGGCCGGCACGAGGGCGTGACCACGCTGGCCGAGGAATCGACCGCCTGGCCGGCCGTGTCGCGCCCGGCCCATCTCGGCGGGCTCGGCTTCGGCTACAAGTGGAACATGGGGTGGATGAACGACACCCTGCGCTACATGCAGAAGGACCCGGTGCACCGCCACTGGCACCATTCCGACCTGACCTTCGGCCTGCTCTACGCCTTCAGCGAGAACTTCGTGCTGCCGCTGAGCCATGACGAGGTGGTGCACGGCAAGGGGTCGCTCTTGGGCAAGATGCCGGGCGACGACTGGCAGCAATTCGCCAACCTTCGAGCCTATTACGGCTTCATGTGGGCCCATCCGGGCAAGAAGCTGCTGTTCATGGGCGGCGAGTTCGCCCAGCGCAACGAATGGAGCCACGACCGCAGCCTGGACTGGCACCTGCTGGAGGCCGAGCGCCATGCCGGGGTGCAGCGGCTGATCGGCGACCTGAACCGGCTGTACCGCGAGCTGCCGGCGCTGCATGTGCATGACTGCGAGCCGCAGGGCTTCGACTGGGTCGACGCCAGCAACAGCGCCGATTCGATCCTGGTCTGGCTGCGCCGCGGCGACGAAGGCGACCGGCCGGTGCTGGCGGTGTCGAACTTCACCCCGGTGCCGCGCCAGGGTTACCGCATCGGCGTGCCCCATGGCGGCCGCTGGATCGAGCGGCTGAACACCGACGCCCAGGCCTATGGCGGCTCCGGCATGGGCAATTTCGGCGGGGTCGAGGCCGAGGCCTCGCCCTGGCACGGCCGCCCCTGCTCCCTGGTGGCCACCCTGCCGCCGCTGGCGACCGTGCTGTTCGAATGGGCGGGGTGAGGCGGCCAGCGTCAACGCATCGGAGCGGGAGCGCAGAGGTGCCGGAATTCGATGACGAGCCGATGTACCAAGCCTTCACGGCTTGCCTGCGCATCGTTGCGGATGATCTGCCGCATGACGAGATCACGCGGACGCTCGGGGTCCAGCCGACGATGTGGCGCAAACGCGGCGATCGCCGCTATCCCGGATCAACCCCAGCGAAAGATGCAGCATGGCATTTCCAGCCGGCCGTGCCGGAGGAATGCGAGCTTTCGGAACATCTTCGCGCCCTGTGGCAGGTGATCGAGCCGCATGTCGCCTACCTCCGCGACCTCAAGGCGCGCACCCGAATCGACATCTTCTGCGGTTACCGCTCGAATCACGGCGGCGCCGGCTTCGAAGTGGCACCGGATGCACTCAAGCCGTTTGTCGCCCTCGACATTCCATTCGGCATCTCGGTGATTATCGACGGATATGTCGTCGACCGGCTGAAACTCCAATAATCCAAACTACGCTTCCCTCTCCTGTGGGGGCGGGTCGTTGCGATCTTCGACGCCGCTCGGAAGCTGGGCCAACAACTCGAAGGCGCGAGCGATGCCGCGCCGCTTCTCACGCAGTACGATCTCGTCGCCGCGACGGAAGATCTCGACGTCCCGCCCCTGGAAGCGGAACTGCTTCGGCAGTTGGACGGCCTGGCCGCTGCCGGACCGGAACACGCGGGCCGTGGCCATGGCACCCTCCGGAAGTCTGGGCCGCGCGCTGGGTTCGCGGACGCGAACCCAGCCTACGATGTCCGGACAGACCTGTCGCCCTGCCCTTACGGCTTCGGCGTCTCGGCCTGGCGTTTCAGCTCTTCCTGGGTGCGGGCGATCTGGGCCTGCAGGTCGGCGAGCTGCTGGCGGGCCGTGGCGAGGTCGCCCTGGGTTTTGCCCAGCTGCTCGGTCGCCTGCGCGATCTGGCCGTTCACCGCCGCGGCATCGGCGTTGAGCTTGCCGTAGCTGTCGCGCTGCGCCGCCTCCTGCGAACGGAGCTGGTCGATCTGGCTATTGATATCGGCGATCTCGCCCTGCTTCGCGGCGAGCTGCGAGTCGGCGGCCTTCGCCTGATCCTGCGTCGCCTGGACCCGTGCCGCGGCGGCGTCGGCCTCCTGCGCCGCCTGGTCGCGGCGCTGGTTGGCCTCGGCCAGGGCGGCCCGGCCCTGTTGCAGCAGGGCCTGCAGCTTCTCCGATTCGGCCTTCAGCGCGTCGCGGTCGGCGCCGGCTCGCTTCAGCGCCGCCAGATCCTGCTCCGCCGTCTCGAGCTTGGCCTGCAGCCCGTCGCGCGACTGGCCGGCGCTGCGGCTTTCGACGCCGAGATAGATCGCCGCGACCAGGGCGATGAAGGCGACGATGACCGCGGCGATGACGGCGATTCGCGGTGCCTCACCGTCGCGCGGCGGGACGGGATGCGGATCGGTCGGTGCGGCCGGGCTGTGATCGGGATCGGCAAGGGTCGTCACGCGGTCGGTCCTCTCGGCAGGTCGGCTGGGCAACGCCTAGCGATGAAACTTGGTGAAAAAGTGTCGACGGTGGCGGCGGTGCGATGGCCGGTGGACGGCCCCCGCCCGCGCGCCCCATCCTGCCCGCGGGACAGGATCGAAGGAACCCCGCAATGCCGCTGCCCGATCGGATTCCGGCCGGAAGCCCCCGGCCGCTCGGCGCCACGCTGACCGAGGACGGGGTGAACTTCGCCCTGTTCTCCGCCCATGCCGAGCGGGTCGAGCTGTGCCTGTTCGACGCCGAGGGGCGGCAGGAGGTCGCCCGCCGCGACCTGCCGGCCTGCACCGACCAGGTCTGGCACGGCTTTGTGCCCGGCGCCGGGGCCGGCACGGTCTATGGCTACCGCGTGCACGGCCCCTACGCGCCCTTGGACGGCCACCGCTTCAATCCGAACAAACTGCTGCTGGACCCCTATGCCCGCGGCCTGGCCGGCGGCTTCCAATGGGATGATTCGGTGCATGGCTACACCCGCGGCGACGCGGCGGCCGACCTGTCCTTCGACCCGCGCGACAGCGCCCCCTTCGTGCCGAAATCGGTGGTGATCGACCCGGCCCATGAATGGGAGGCCGACGAGGCGCCGCGCACGCCCTGGTCCGACACGGTGATCTACGAGGCGCATGTGCGCGGCCTGACCATGCGCCATCCGGGCGTGCCGGAGCCGCTGCGCGGCACGCTGGGTGGCCTGGCCCATCCGGTGATGGTCGACCATCTGCGCCGGCTCGGCGTGACCGCGGTCGAGCTGATGCCGGTGCACGCCTTCCTGGACGAGCGGGCGCTGGTCGAGCGCGGCCTGAAGAACTACTGGGGCTACAACACCACCGCCTTCTTCGCCGTGCATCCGGCCTATGCCGGCGCCCTTCAGCCGCTGGAGGCGCTGCGCAACGCGGTCAAGGCGCTGCACCGGGCCGGCATCGAGGTGATCCTCGACGTCGTCTACAACCACACGGCGGAAAGCGACGTCTTCGGCCCGACCCTGAACTTCCGCGGCATCGACAACCTGTCCTACTACCAGCACACGGCGCATGACCGGCGCGAACCGTTCAACCCGACCGGCACCGGCAACGCGCTGGACCTCGGCCATCCGCGGGTGCTGCAGATGGTGATGGACAGCCTGCGCTGGTGGGTGGAGGCGGCGCATGTCGACGGCTTCCGCTTCGACCTCGCCACCACACTGGCCCGCGTCGATTGCGACTTCACCCCCCGCGCACCCTTCCTGCAGGCGGTGGCACAGGATCCCGTGCTGGCGCAGGCCAAGCTGATCGCCGAGCCCTGGGACATCGGGCCGGGCGGCTGGCGCGTCGGCGGCTTTCCGCCGGGGTGGTCGGAGTGGAACGACCACTACCGCGACGGCATCCGCCGCGTCTGGCGCGGCGATCGCGGGTCCCGGCCGGAGCTGGCGCAGCGCCTGTCCGGCTCCGCCGACCTGTTCGACCATGACGGCCACGGCGCCCGGGCCGGGGTCAACTTCATCACCGCCCATGACGGCTTTACCCTGGCCGACCTCGTCTCCTATGCGCAGAAGCACAACGAGGCCAATGGCGAGGGCAACCGCGACGGCACCGGCGACAACCACTCCGACAATGGCGGCGCCGAGGGTCCGACGGACGACCCGGCGATCGTGGCCCGGCGGCTGCGACGGAGGCGCAACCTGCTGGCCACGCTGCTGTTCAGCCAGGGCGTGCCGATGCTGCTGGGCGGCGATGAGCTGGGCCACAGCCAGCAGGGCAACAACAACGCCTATTGCCAGGACGGGCCGCTGACCTGGCTGGACTGGGCCGCCGCCGATCCCGGATTCCTCGATTTCGTCGCCCGTGTCGTGGCGCTGCGCCGGGTGCATCCGGCCCTGCGCCAGCCCCGCTTCCTGCACGGCGCCCCGGGCAAGGACGATCTGCCCGACATCGCCTGGCTGCGACCGGACAGCCAGCCCATGACCGGCGCCGATTGGGACGACCCCGGCCAATCCGTGCTCGGCGTGCTGCTGAGCGAGGCGGATGCGCCGCCGCTGCTGCTGCTGTTCAACCCTGGGCCGGCGGACACCGAGTTCTCCCTGCCGCCGCTCGGTGCCTGGCATCCCTGGCTCGACACGGCGCGGACGCCAAGCGTGCCGAAGCTGGAGGCGGCGACCTATCCGCTGGCGGCGGAAAGCCTGGTGCTGCTGGCGCTCGGCGCTGCCTCGCCAGCAGATATCGCGAATGATTTGCAATAAAGCTGCGACTGTCTCTTAATCACAGAAAGTAAAACTTTACGGATTCCTGTAATCGTTCTAAGGTGTCTTCCGACATTAACGAACACTGGCCGAGGCGACGATGCAGGGCGACAAGAAGGTTCTCACCCACCTGAACGCGGTGCTGAAGAACGAGCTGACCGCGATCAACCAGTATTTCCTGCATGCGCGGATGCTCAAGAACTGGGACGTCAAGCGCCTGGCCAAGAAGGTGTATGAGGAATCGATCGGCGAGATGAAGCACGCCGATCTGCTGATCGAACGCATCCTGATGCTGGAGGGCCTGCCGAACCTGCAGGATCTCGGCAAGCTCGGCATCGGCGAGAACGTGCCGGAGATGCTGGAATCGGATCTCGGCCTCGAGACCTTCAACCAGAAGACGGTGAAGGAGGCGATGGTGCACTGCGAATCGGTGCGCGACTTCGTTTCCCGCGACATCCTGCTGAAGATCCTCGACGACACCGAGGAGCACATCGACTGGCTCGAATCGCAGCAATACCTGATCAGCCAGATGGGGCTGCAGAACTACATCCAGCTGGTGTCCAGCGAAGAGAGCTGAGCCCGGCACAGCCCACGCTTCGACAGAGCCCCGCTTCGGCGGGGCTTTTTTCTGCCCGGGCGATTGCATCACGGGATTGGAACCCAACCTGATGCATAGATCCATCAGCGCCGGGAGGAACCAAATGCCCCGCAGCCTGCCGATCATCCTGCTGGCGGCCCTCGTGCCGACTGCCGCGCTGGCCCATCACGGCTGGAGCTCCTACGACGCCAACACAGCGCTCACGCTCTCGGGGCCGATCGAGACCGCGAGCTATCAGAACCCGCACGGCCAGATCACCCTGACCCAGGACGGCAAGACCTGGCATGTGGTGCTGTCGCCGCCGTCGCGCATGGACCGGCGCGGCCTGCCGCGCGAGGACCTGGTCGTCGGCAAGGATGTGACCGTGGTCGGCTATCCCAGCCGGGTGGTCGCGGACGAGATGCGGGCTGAGCGCATCACGATCGACGGCCGCACCGTCGAGCTGCGCTGAGCCGATGGAGCACGGCCCTACGGGCAGCGGCTTCCTCGCCGAAAGCGCGGCGCTGCTCGAGCACTCCGCCTTCGGCGCGCTGATGCGCGATTCGCTGTGGCTCTACCCGGCGGCCAACCTGCTGCATCTGCTCGGGCTGGTGCTGCTGGTCGGCGGCATCGGGCTGCTCGACCTCCGCCTCGTCGGCTTCGGCCGTGGGCTGCCGGTGCTCGTGGTGTCGCGCCTGCTGACCCGGGTGGCGCTGGTCGGGCTGGTGCTGATGGCCGCGACCGGTGCGGCGCTGTTCGCCGCCGATGCCGGGCCGCTGGCCGCGACAGACGTGTTCCAGCTGAAGATCCTGGTGATCGCGGCGGCGCTGGCCAACGCGCTCGCCTTCCGCTGGCTGTGGCAACGGTCGCTGCCCAGTTGGGACCGCACCCCGCCGCTGCTCGGCCGGATCCAGGCGGCGGGGTCGATCGTGCTGTGGTTCCTCGCCGGCGCGCTCGGCCGGCTGATCGCTTACGGCTGAGAGTCAGCCGGCCAGGTCACCGCTTCGGCTTGGTGATCTCCTCGACCTGGCGCTGCAGCTCGTCCAGCTTCTGGCGCAGCGTGTCGATCGATCCCTGCTCCGCCGGCGCCGGCTCGGCCGCGGCGGCATCGGCCGGGTTGGCGCCGGTCGGCTTGCCACCCTTGCCGGGGGCGAACGGCGTGAACATCTGCATCGCCCGCTCGAACAGCGCCATGTTCTGCTTGCTCATTTCTTCGAAAGCGCCGAACGGGAACACGCCGCTGACGTCCTTGAAGTAACTGCGCATCTGGTCCTGGTTGCGGGCGAAGGCCTCCATCGAGGATTCCAGATAGCGCGGCACCATGAACTGCAGGTTGTCGCCATACAGGCTGATCAGCTGCCGCAGGAAGCCGATCGGCAGCATGTTCTGGCCGCCCTTGCCCTCTTCCTCGACGATGATCTGGGTCAGCACCGAACGGGTGATGTCCTCGCCCGACTTCGCGTCATAGACCACGAATTCGACACCATCCTTGACCATCTGGGCCAGGTTCTCGAGCGTCACATAGCTCGACGTCGCCGTGTTGTAGAGCCGGCGGTTGGCATATTTCTTGATGGTGATGGGAGCGCTCTTCGGCTCCTCGGCCGACGGGGCGGATCCAGGGGCGGCCTGACTGGTCGGCATGGGGGTCCCTATCGCTTTTTCCGGCCGTGGGCACCGGCCGCTTCGACTGAATTGTGCCTATACTGGTCCGCCCGGGGCGGCATGTCACGATCCTTTCGCATCGCAACACGCGCCGGCCATAGGCAGGCCCGGCCTCGCCGACTATGATCGCCGCGATGACTGCGCCGAAACCGCCCCACGACCCGCCGCCCGGCGGCGGCGACAGCCCGGACGACCTGGCCCGCCGCTTCCTCGACCTCTGGCAAGAGCATTGGACCGCAACCCTGACCGATCCCGAGACGCTGCGCGGCTGGGCCGCCCTGCTCGACCCCGGCCATGTGTCGCGGATCGTGGCGGGCTTCAGCGGGACGGCCGGCGATGACGCTGCGCCTCGGCCCCCGGCCGCTGCCGCTGCATCTGGCCGCGGCGGCGGCGAGCCTGATGAGCGGGATCGCCGCATTGCCGCTCTCGAAGAGCGCGTCGCCCGGCTCGAAGCCGCCCTGGCCGGACCCGCTGCGCCGCGCCGGCGAACGCCTCGCAAGCCTGCCCCCTGACGCCGCCGCCGCGGCCCTGGCCCGGGAAGGGACCCGGCGCGCCGCCGCCTTCCTGACCGGGCTGGAGCGCTATATCCGCCATCCCGACCGCCGCGACCTGCCGGCGCCGCCGGTGCTGTGGCAGGACGGATCCGCCCGGCTGCGCGACTATGGCCCTGCGGACGGGCTGCCGCTGCTGGTGGTGCCGTCGCTGGTGAACCGCGCCTATGTGCTGGACCTGACGGCGGAGCGCAGCCTGCTGCGCTTCCTGGCGGCGCAGGGCTTGAGGCCGCTGCTGCTGGAATGGGACGTGCCGGACGGCGCCGAGCGCGACTTCACCCTGACCGACGTGATCCTGCGGCGGCTGGAGCCGGCGCTGGATGCGGCTGTCGCGGCTGCGAAAGGGCCGGTCGGGCTGCTCGGCTATTGCATGGGCGGCACGCTGGTCGCGGCGCTGGCGGCGCGGCGGCCGGATGACATCGCCGGCGTCGCCTTCATGGCCGCGCCCTGGGATTTCCATGCCGATGCGCCGCACCAGGCCGAGATCGGCCGGATGGCCGCGGCCGCCAGCCTGGCCGTCATCGGCTCGCTCGGCGTGCTGCCGGTCGACGGCATCCAGGCGCTGTTCACCACGCTCGATCCTCTGACCGCCCTGCGCAAGTTCAGCGCCTTCGGCCGGCTGGACCCGGAGTCGCCGGAAGCAGCGCGTTTCGTGGCCCTGGAGGACTGGCTGAACGACGGCATTCCTCTACCCGGTCCGGTGGCGCTGGAATGCCTGGCCGGCTGGTACGGCGAGAACATGCCCGGCCGCGGCCTGTGGCGGATCGACGGCGCGCCGGTGCGGCCGGAGGCGATCCGCCGCCCCAGCCTGCACCTGATCCCGGCCCGCGACCGCATCGTGCCGCCAGCCAGCGCCCGGGCCCTGGCCGAGCGCATGCCCGGCGCCGAGCGGATCGAGCCGACACTCGGCCATATCGGCATGGTGGTGGCCGGCGGCGCCGAGGCGCAGGTGTGGCGGCCGCTGGCGGCGTGGCTGGCCGCCACTATTGGAAATCGACGGACAGAGACACCGGCGCGGCCGAAAGCCCGTCATAGCGCGCCGTCACCGTCCCGCCGGGCACCGGCTGCACCGGCGGGCCGAAGGAGCCGAGGCTGACCAGCTGCCCCGGCTGCAGCGCCTCGCCTTTGGCCGCGAGATCCTGCGCCAGCCAGATCACCGCGTTGAGCGGGTGGCCGAGGATGGCAGCGCCCGGCGCCTCGGCCAGCACCTTGCCGGAGCCGTCGGCCAGCGAGACCTTCATGGTCGCGAGTTTTTCGGCGAGGCCGGGCTCGATCGCGATCGGCTGTCCCAGCACGCCGAGCCGGGCGCCGACATTGACCGCGGCGATCGAGGCCGCGGTCGGCTTCTCGTCCGCGGGCAGCGCGAGGTCAGCGAGTTCGATAAAGGGCCTGAGCGCCGAGAGATGGACCAGCACCTCGGCCGGCGTCTTCGCCTGGTTGACGCCCGCATCGCCGATCACGGCGATCAGGTCGGCCTCAACCAGGGGCCGCGCCGCATAGCCGGCCGGCACCGGCGTGCCCGGTTCGCTCAGCATCCGCTGCAACAGCATGCCCGACACCGGGTGGCTGACGCCCAGCCGCTCCTGCATCGCCTTGCCGGTCAGGCCGACCTTGTAGCCGACCGGCGGCCCCAGGTCGGGTGCGAGGTCCTGGACCAGCGTCTTCTGGACGCAGGTGGCGGTGGCCGCATCGATGCCGGCGAGGCCGGAGACGACCGCTTTCGCCCGCCAGGCCGCGGCCGCGCGGGCGGCGATCGCGGCGCAGTCCTCGGCCGCCATTGCTGGCATCGTTCCCACCAGCGCGGCCAGCACCACGGCCCGCAGCAACGGCTTCCGCATCGATCCCCTCCCCTTCGTCCCGATCCTCCTGTCACGGTTGCGCAGGCGGAACGGGCATGGCTATCGTCATCCTAACGCAATTCGGACCGGTGCGGCCCGGCCGCGCCGAACAGCAAAGGGATATGCCCCCATGACCAATGTCGTCATCGCCGCAGCCGCGCGCACGCCGGTTGGGGCCTTCAGCGGCGCCTTCGCCGCCGTGCCGGCACATGAGCTGGGCATCGCCGCGATCACCGCGGCGCTGGGCCGGGCCAAGGTCGAGGCCGCCGAGGTCGACGAGGTGGTGCTGGGCCAGGTGCTGACCGCCGCCACCGGCCAGAACGCGGCGCGCCAGGCGGCGATCGGCGCCGGCATCCCGAAATCGGCCACCGCCTACGGCATCAACCAGGTCTGCGGCTCCGGCCTGCGCACCGTGGCGCTGGGCGGCCAGGCGATCGCCCTGGGCGACGCCCGCATCGTCGTCGCCGGCGGGCAGGAAAGCATGTCGCTGGCGCCGCATGCGCTGCATCTGCGCAGCGGCACCAAGATGGGCGACGCCAAGATGGTCGACACCATGATCCGCGACGGGCTGTGGGACGCCTTCAACGGCTACCACATGGGCAACACGGCGGAGAACGTCGCCCGGCAGTGGCAGATCACCCGCGAGGACCAGGACCGCTTCGCCCTGGCGTCGCAGCAGAAGGCCGGGGCGGCGCAGCGCGAAGGCCGGTTCAAGGACGAGATCGTGCCGGTCACGGTCAAGGGCCGCAAGGGCGACACCGTGATCGACGCCGACGAGTACCTGAAGCCGGACACCACGATCGAGGTGCTGGCCAAGCTGCGCCCGGCCTTCGACAAGGAGGGCACGGTAACCGCCGGCAACGCCTCCGGCCTCAATGACGGCGCCGCGGCGCTGGTGCTGATGAGCGAGGAGGAGGCCGCGCGTCGTGGCATCACGCCCTTGGCCCGCATCGCCTCCTGGGCCACGGCCGGCGTCGACCCGGCGGTGATGGGCTCGGGCCCGATCCCGGCCAGCCGCGCGGCGCTGAAGAAGGCGGGCTGGACCGCCGAGCAGCTCGATCTGGTCGAGGCCAACGAGGCCTTCGCCGCCCAGGCCTGTGCGGTGAACAAGGACATGGGCTGGGACCCGGCCCGGGTGAACGTCAATGGTGGCGCCATCGCCATCGGCCACCCGATCGGCGCCTCGGGCGCGCGGATCCTGACCACCCTGCTGTACGAGATGGGCCGGCGGGACGCCAAGAAGGGCCTCGCCACCCTGTGCATCGGCGGCGGCATGGGCATCGCGCTCTGCGTCGAACGCTGACACCGGCGCCTCTATTCTGAGGCGCCATTTCCCGGGCCGCCCGCCGATCTCTCGTCGCGGCGGCGGCCCTTCAAATCCAACCCTGGGAGGACGCTATGGGACGTGTAGCCGTTGTGACCGGCGGGACGAGAGGCATCGGCGAGGCGATCTCGCTGGCTTTGAAGGAGAAGGGCTACAAGGTCGCCGCGACCTATGCCGGCAATGATGACGCCGCCCGCGCCTTCAGCGAGCGGCACGGCATCGCCGCCTACAAGTTCGACGTCGCCGATTTCGAGCAGTGCCAGGCCGCGATCGCCAAGATCGAGGCGGAGCTCGGGCCGGTCGAGGTGCTGGTCAACAACGCCGGCATCACCCGCGACGGCACCATCCACAAGATGGACCGCAACGCCTGGGACGCCGTGATCGACACCAATCTCGGCTCCTGCTTCAACATGTGCCGCTGCGTCATCGACGGCATGCGCGCCCGCAATTTCGGCCGCATCGTCAATATCGGCTCGATCAATGGCCAGGCCGGCCAGTACGGCCAGGTGAACTACGCCGCGGCGAAGTCCGGCATCCACGGCTTCACCAAGGCGCTGGCGCAGGAAGGCGCCGGCAAGGGCATCACCGTCAACGCCATCGCGCCGGGCTATATCGACACCGACATGGTCCGCGCCGTGCCGCCGAACGTGCTGGAGAAGATCGTCGCGCGCGTCCCGGTCGGCCGCCTGGGCAAGGCGTCGGAGATCGCCCGCGGCGTGCTGTTCCTGGTCGACGACGAGGGCGGCTTCATCACCGGCTCGACCCTGTCGATCAACGGCGGCCAGCACATGTACTGATGTGGCCTGGGCCGCGCCAGCAATGAGCCGGGCTGGCGCGGCCCGGATTCACACCCGCTTTCCGCCCTTTGGCCTGGCTGGCTTTTGGGGTCTGGATATTTGATCTTCTTTTAGGATAGTATTCTGGAAAATTGAGACCGATACATAAAGCAGATTGCATGGAGGGGATTTCATGTCGGTGATATCCGATGGCGCGCTTGGCTTTCCGAGCGCCGGCGCCGGCTCCGGACGGGTCACGTGGGTCGGCACGACGGGAAATCAGAATATCAACGGGCTGCTGGATGGCTACAAATGGTCAGGCGATGCGATCACCGTAGCTTTTCCCGGCACGGCTAGCGCCTATGGATCCGGATATAGTGAAGCCCTGCACGACTTCAGGCCGCTGACCGGGCCGATGATCGCGACGTCAGGCGCCGTCTTCACCGAAGTCATGACCTTCACCAATCTGCGGATCAGCGTCGGCAGCGCCGCGAGCGCCAACATCCGGCTTGCCCATTCCTCGGACGCGGCTCCGACGGCCTACGCCTATACCCCGAGCAACTACTACAAGGCAGGAGACATCTGGTTTTCCGGCACGGTCAACGACTCGCCGATTCGAGGGAACTATGACTGGTTCGGCATATTGCACGAGATTGGGCACGCCCTCGGCCTGAAGCACGGACATGAGACCGGCGGCGTGGCGGGTGTCGCGATGCAGTACGCATACGACGCGATGGAATACTCGCTGATGACATACCGGAGCTATGTCGGCGCTCCGACCGACCATGTCTATAACGAGGACTACGGCTTCGCCCAGACTTTCATGATGTACGACATCGCCGCACTGCAGAAAATGTACGGCGCAGACTACATCAACAATGCAGGCAATAATGTCTACACCTTCTCCGCGACCACCGGTGCGATGTTCATCGACGGGCAGAGCCAGGGCACGCCGGGCGCCAACCGCATCTTCCGGACGATCTGGGACGGCGGCGGCAACGACACCTACGACTTCTCGAACTATGCCAGCGACCTGGCTGTGGACCTGAGGCCCGGCGGCTATTCGAGGCTCTCCTCGTCGCAGATCGCCGATCTGGGGAACAATCATCATGCCAAGGGCAACGTCTACAACGCTCTGCTGTACAACGACGACCCGCGATCCCTGATCGAGAACGCCCGCGGCGGCATTGGCAACGACACGATCGTCGGCAACCAGGCGAACAACCAACTCTCCGGCGGGGCCGGAAACGACGTTCTCGATGGCAGGACCGGAAACGACGTCCTGGTCGGTGGCGCCGGCACCGACACGGCGGTGATCCAGACCCGGCTGACGCAGACCACCGTGTCCACAAGCCCGGGCGGCCCCATCCTTCACAGTCCACTGGGCCACGACACCGTGGTCGGTATCGAGCAGTACAGGTTCGATGACGGCACCGTCGTCCAGGCCGATGGCAAGGTCGAGGTCGATGACCTGTTCTACTACACCTCGAATCGCGACGTCTGGAACGTCCATATCGACCCGGAGGTCCACTACGCCCAGTCCGGCTGGAAGGAGGGACGAAACCCCAACGAACTGTTCGACACGAAATATTACCTGACTCACAGCCCGGACGTCGCAGCGGCAAAGGTCAATCCGCTCGAGCACTACCATCTCAACGGCTGGAAAGAAGGCCGCGATCCCTCGGCGCAGTTCGACACCAGCGCCTATCTCGCCATCAACACCGACGTCGCGGCGGCCCATATCGATCCTCTGGAGCACTACCTCAGCGCCGGGATGTATGAAGGGCGGAGCTACAAGGTGTTCGCCAGTGCCAGCAATCTCCGCGCCGTCACCCTCTCATTCACCGGGTCGGACGTCACCATCCGGGACTCGACCGGGACGCATCACGTCGCCGGGCTGGAGCAGTACAAGTTCCGGGACGGGCTGATCGACCAGCGCGACGCCAATTACGAAGTCGACGACCTCTTCTACTACAGCAGGAACCCCGATATCTGGGGCGCGCGCGTCGATGCGGATGCGCACTATGGGTGGAACGGCTGGCGCGAAGGCCGCGACCCCAATGCCTTTTTCGACACTAAGGGCTACCTCGCGCACAATCCGGACGTCGCAGCGGCGAAGGTCAATCCGCTCGAGCACTACCATCTCAATGGATGGAAGGAAGGGCGGGATCCGTCCGCGGCCTTCGACACCAAGGCCTATCTGGCCGCCAATCCGGACATCGCCGCCGCCCATATCGATCCCCTCGAACACTATCTGCACTACGGGCTTTACGAGGGCCGCGCCGCTCCCACCGACAGCGTCTGGGGCTGACGAGGACCCACGCGAGCTCCGTCAGGCCGCTGCCTCGGCCAGCGGCCTGACCGCGGCCGTTCCTGCCTCGGCGGCCCCCTCCACCCGGTCCCGGAAGCTCTGGCCCCAGGCCCTCATGGCATCGAGCACGGGAGCCAGGGTGCGACCGTACTCGGTCAGCGAATATTCCACCCGCGGTGGCACCTCGGCGAAGACCTGCCGGTGCACGATGCCGTCCGCCTCCAGCTCGCGCAGCTGCAGCGTCAGCGAGCGTTGCGACACGCCGCCGAAATGCTTCCGCAGCTCGCCGAAGCGCCGCGGCCCGTCCAGCAGCTGGTACAGGATCACCGGCTTCCATTTGCCGCCCATGACGGCGAGCGTGACCTCAACCGCACAGCCATAGGATCGCCGGGCCTGGTCTCGTGGCGGCATTCTCGTCTCCATAGGTGCAAAAGAGTATCCTATGGCAAGAAATGTTGCCTTCTTGCGCGAAGGCCTGCAAGCCGCAACATGGCGCCCACGCCGCCGGTCCGGCGGTGACCCGACCCCATCGGAGATTCGAGCCATGCGCCAGTACCGCTTCCCCCGCACCGGCAGCATCGACGACCTCACCCTTGCCGAGACCGACACGCCGGTCGCCGGCCGCGGCCAGGCGCTGGTGAAGCTGCGCGCGGCGTCGCTGAACTATCGCGACCTGATGGTCGCCACCAACCGCTACGGCCGCAGCGCGCCGATGCCCGACCTGGTGCCGCTGTCCGACGGCGCCGGCGAGGTGGTGGCGGTCGGCCCGGACGTCACCCGGGTCAAGGTCGGCGACCGCGTCGCCGGCATCTTCATGCAGAGCTGGATCGGCGGCGGGATCGACGCGGCCGACCAGGCCAGCGCCCTGGGCGGCGCCGCCCATGGCGTGCTGGCCGAGTATCGCGTCTTCGACCAGGACGGGCTGGTGCACCTGCCCGACCACCTGTCCTTCGAGGAGGGCGCCGCCCTGCCCTGCGCCGGGGTCACCGCCTGGAACGCGCTCTATGGCGGCCAGCATCCGCTGCAGCCGGGCGAGACCGTGCTGGTGCTCGGCACCGGCGGCGTCTCGATCCTGGCGCTGCAATTCGCCCATGCCGCCGGTGCCCGGGTGATCGCCACCTCGTCCAGCGACGCCAAGCTGGAGCAGGCCAAGGCGCTGGGCGCGGCCGAGCTGATCAATTACCGCCGCCATCCGGACTGGGAGAAGGAGGTGCTGCGGCTGACCGGCGGGCGCGGCGTCGACCATGTCATCGAGGTCGGCGGCGCCGGCACGGTGCCGAAGTCGATCGCCGCCACCCGGATCGGCGGCTTCGTCCAGCTGATCGGCGTGCTGACCGCGGGCAGCCCGTTCGAGCCGACGCCCTTGATCGGACGGTCGGTGACGCTGCGCGGCCTCTATGTCGGCTCGCGCCAGATGTTCGAGGCGATGAACAGGCACATCACGCAGGCGGGCATCAAGCCGGTGATCGACCGGGTCTTCCCGTTCGAGCAGGCGAAGGACGCCTACCGCCACCTCGAGGCGGCCGGCCATGTCGGCAAGATCGTGATCGCGATCGGGTGACCTCAGAAGGGATCGCGGGGCGGCTCTTGCCAGCCCCGCCACCGCTCGAGCCCCAGATCGGCCCGGAGATGCTCGGAGAGGTCGCCCGGCCGGAGCACCGGGCGACGGCGCCGCAGCAGCGACGCGAAGGTCAGCACTGTCCCGGCCAGGCGGCGCAGCGCCGTCGGCCGCCGAGCCGGAAGCATGGCCGGCACCGGGTTCATTCCGGCACCACGGCGAGCACGTCGAGCTCGAACAGCAGCCCGTCGCGGAAGAAGCGGGCGATCTGCAGCGTGGTGCTGGCCGGCGGTGCCGTCCGGTTGACGTAGCGGTCGCGCACCTCGCGCAGGGTCGGGCCCTGGACAGCGAAGTCGGTGACGAACATGCCGAGCCGGATCACGTGCTCGAAGCCACTGCCGGCGGCGGCCAGGCCGGCCTTGACATTCTCGAAGGCCTGTTCGGCCTGGGCGGCAAAACCCGGCCCGGCGATCGATCCGTCCGGGCGGATGCCAACCTGGCCGGAGAGCTGCACCAGCCGGGCGCCGGCCGGGATCAGCACCACCTGGGAATAGCCGTTCGGCGCCGGCATGGTGTCGGGGTTGAGGAAGGTCGGGGCATCGGTGGGCATCGCAGGCCATCCTGGCTGGAAAGGATGGACGGACGATGCTCTTGCCGGCCCGGCCGAACCACGCAAGGCCTCGCGGCGAATGATAAGCCCGGCTTATACTGAGCCATGCCGACCGACAGCCTGCCCCTGCCCGCCCTGCATGCCTTCGAGGCGGCGGCGCGGCATGTCAGCTTCACCCGCGCGGCGGAGGAGCTGGGGCTGACCCAGGCGGCGGTCAGCTATCACATCAAGCGGCTGGAAGAGCGGCTGGGCGCGCCGCTGTTCGCCCGCCGCGGCCGCAGCCTGGCCTTGACCGAGGCCGGGGAGAGGCTGGCGGCCGAGGTGGTCGACGCCTTCGGCCGGCTGCGGGCCGCGGTCGGCGGCGAGGTGGATGCGGCCGGTCGCACCCTGACGATCGTGTCGGTGCCCACCTTCACCACCCATTGGCTGGCGCCACGGCTTGGCGCCTTTCAGGCCGCGCATCCGGAGCTGACGGTCAAGCTTTCCACCAGCACCGAGCTCGGCGACAGCATCGAGGGCGAGCTTGCCGCCGATATCGAGATCCGCGCCGGGCCGAGCGGCTTTCCGCCGCGCTATATCGCCCACAAGCTGCTGGCGGTTCGCCTCGCCTGCGTGATGGCGCCCCGGCTCGCGGCCGGGCTGCGGCGACCGGTGGATGTGCTGTCGCTGCCGCTGATCGGCATGGCCATGAGCTGGGATGCCTGGTTCGAGGCCGCCGGCGTAGAGGCCCCGGCAGGCCTGCGAAAGCCGGCGCCGCGCTTCGACAACCAGGCGGCCTCGGCGCAGGCCGCCGCGGGCGGGCTCGGGGCGGCCCTGGTCACGCCCGACTTCTTCGCCGAGGACCTGGCCAGCGGGCGGCTGGTCGCGCCCTTCCCGCTCCTGGTCGACCGCGCCAAGGGCTACTGGCTGGTCTATGCCGCGGAGCAGCGCCACCGGCCCAAGATCCGCGCCTTCCGCGACTGGATCGTCGCGGCCGCCGCGGCGGGGCCGCACCCATGAAAAAAGGCGGCCCGAAGGCCGCCCCTGATCGTCACGCCCCGACCGGTCCGGTCAGGAGGCGTCCGCCGACTGGAAGCCGAGGATGGATTCGATCTGCCGGGTGACCGTGTCCATGTCGGCCATGCCGTCGACCGCCTTCAGCAGCCCCTTGTCGCGATAATAGGGGATGATCGGCGCGGTCTGCTCGCGATAGATGCCGAGGCGCTTGCGCAGCGTCTCCTCGGTGTCGTCGGCGCGCTTCTCGGTCGACTGGGCGGCGCGGTTGGCCACCCGGGCGAACAGCGCCGCCTCGTCGACCTTCATCTCGATCACCACGGCCAGCGACCTGCCGTGCCGGCCCAGCGTCTCGTCCAGCCCCTCGGCCTGCCGCACGGTGCGCGGGAAGCCGTCGAGGATGAAGCCGCGGTCGCAGTCGGGCTGGGCGATCCGCTCCGCGATCATGTCGAGCATGATCTCGTCGGTGACCAGATCGCCGCGGTCGAGGATCTCCTTCACCTGGCGGCCGAGCGGCGTGCCGGCGGCGATGGCCGCCCGCAGCATGTCACCGGTCGAGAGCTGCTTCAGCCCGTAGCGCTCCTCCAGCCGTTTCGCCTGCGTCCCCTTCCCTGCCCCGGGCGGGCCCAACAGGATCAAATTCATCGACGGCTCCCCCGCAGCTTCGATTTCTTGATCAGCCCTTCATACTGATGGGCCAGGAGATGGGAATGGACCTGGGCGACCGTGTCCATGGTGACCGTGACCACGATCAGCAGGCTGGTGCCGCCGAAGTAGAACGGCACCGCGTATTGCGACGTCAGGAACTCCGGCAGCAGGCAGACCACCGTCAGATAGGCGGCGCCGATCACCGTGATCCGGGTCAGCACGTAGTCGATATAATCGGCGGTCGACTTGCCCGGGCGGATGCCGGGGATGAAGCCGCCGTACTTCTTCAGGTTGTCGGCCGTCTCCTCCGGATTGAAGACGATCGCGGTGTAGAAGAAGCAGAAGAAGATGATCAGCGCGGCATACAGCGCCATGAACAGCGGCTGGCCATGCGCCAGCTGCCCGGCGATGAAGGCGACCCAGCTGCCGGTGTCGCCGGTCTGGTTGCCGGCGAAGCCGATCAGCGTCGCCGGCAGCAGCAGCAGCGACGAGGCGAAGATCGGCGGGATCACGCCCGAGGTGTTGAGCTTGAGCGGCAGATGCGAGCTCTCGCCGCCGAACATGCGGTTGCCGACCTGGCGCTTCGGGTACTGCACCAACAAGCGCCGCTGCGCCCGCTCCATGTAGACGATGAAGAAGATCACCGCCACGCAGAGCACCAGCAGGATCAGGATCACGAAGGGCGACAGGGCGCCGGTGCGGCCCAGCTCCAGCATCTGGACCAGGGCATGCGGCAGCGAGGCGACGATGCCGGTGAAGATGATCAGCGAGATGCCGTTGCCGACGCCGCGCGAGGTGATCTGCTCGCCCAGCCACATCAGGAACATGGTGCCGCCGACGATGGTCACCACCGTGGTGAAGCGGAAGTACCAGCCGGGATCCACCACCGCCGCGCCGACCGAGCCGTGCACGCTCTCGAGCCCGACCGCCAGCGCATAGGCCTGGGCCGTGGCCAGCACCACGGTGAAGTAGCGGGTGTACTGGTTGATCTTCTTGCGTCCGGCCTCGCCCTCCTTCTTCAGCGCCTCGAGCGTCGGCGACACCGCCGTCAGGAGCTGGATGATGATGGAGGCCGAGATGTACGGCATGATGTTCAGCGCGAAGATCGTCATCCGACCCAGCGCGCCGCCGGCAAACATATTGAGGATGCCGAGGAGGCCGCCGCCCTGCTGGGAGAAGATCTCCGTCAGCACGCGGGGATCGATGCCCGGAATCGGCACATAGGTGCCGATGCGGTAGATGATCAGCGCGCCAAGGGTGAACCAGATGCGCTTGCGGAGCTCCGTGGCCTTGGCGAAGGCGCCGAAGTTCAGGTTCGCAGCGAGCTGTTCTGCAGCAGATGCCATGCAAGGCCTCGAATGAAAAAGGGCGGGGACTGCGAACAAACGCGGTCCCCGCCCTCCGTTTTACCCGCGTTGGACGGCGGCGTTAAGCCTGGGACGACGTCCCTGCGTCATTGTCGACAGCCTCGGCCGGAGCCGGGCTGGTCTGGACCACCGAGCCGCCGGCCTTCTCCACCGCCGCGACCGCAGCCGCCGAGGCGCTGTGGACGTGCAGGGTGACCTTGGCCGAGAGCTCGCCCTTGGCCAGCAGACGGATGCCGTCCAGCGACTTGGCGACCAGGCCGCCAGCGATCAGCGCGTCGGCATCGACCGGCTTGGCCGCGTCGATCCGGCCGGCCTCGATCGCCTTCTGCAGGCGGCCGAGATTGACCACGGCGTAGTTCGACCGGAACTTCTTGTTGTTGAAGCCCCGCTTCGGCAGCCGCATGTAGATCGGCATCTGGCCGCCTTCGAAGCCCTTGATGGCCACGCCGGTCCGGCTCTTCTGCCCCTTCACACCACGGCCGCCGGTCTTGCCCTTGCCGGAGCCGATGCCGCGACCGATGCGCATGCGCGCCTTGCGGGCGCCGGCATTGTCGCGGAGTTCGTTGAGTTTCGTCATGTTCGCTCCTCGTGAGCGGCGGGGTTCAGCCCGCCTGCTCGACCCGCAACAGGTGCTTGACCTTCTCGATCATCCCGCGGACCGCCGGAGTGTCCTCCAGCTCGCGGGTGCGATGCAGCTTGTTGAGGCCAAGGCCGACCAGCGTCTCACGCTGGTCATGCCGACGGCCGATCGGGCTGCCGATCTGGGTGATGATCACGGTCGCCTTGTCAGCCATTTGCGGCCTCCACCACCTCGACGCCACCCTCGCGCTTGGTCGGGGCGCCGATGATGTCGGCGACGCGCTTGCCGCGGCGGGCGGCGACGGCACGGGGGCCTTCGATCGTCCGCAGCGCCTCGAAGGTCGCCTTGATCATGTTGTGCGGGTTCGACGTGCCGATCGACTTGGCGACGACGTCCTGGACGCCCAGCGCCTCGAAGATCGCGCGCATCGGACCGCCGGCGATGATGCCGGTGCCCTGGGTGGCGCTGCGGAGCTGGACCTTGCCGGCGCCGAAGTGACCCAGGATGTCGTGATGCAGCGTCCGGCCCTCGCGCAGCGGAACGCGGATCATGCTGCGCTTCGCCTGCTCGGTCGCCTTGCGGATCGCTTCCGGCACCTCGCGCGCCTTGCCCGAGCCGTAGCCGACCCGGCCGCGGCCGTCGCCGGTGACCACCAGGGCAGCGAAGCCGAAGCGCCGGCCGCCCTTCACCACCTTCGCGACGCGGTTGATGTGGACGAGCTTCTCGATCAGCTCCTCACCGGCATCCCGCTCGCTCGGGCGCTTGTCGCCACGATCCCGAGGACCGCGACTGTCTCTGCTTTCGCGTGCCATCCGCGTCCTCCTCAGAAGTCCAGGCCGCCCTCACGGGCGGCATCGGCTAGGGCCTTGACCCGGCCGTGATACAGGTAGTGCCCACGATCGAACACGACCTTGTCGACCCCGGCCGCCTTGGCACGCTCCGCCAGGAGCTTGCCGACCGCGGCAGCGGCCTCGATGGTGGCGCCGGTCTTCAGCGACCCGCGCAGGTCCTTCTCGATCGACGAGGCGGCGGCAAGGGTCTTGCCGGCCTGGTCGTCGATGACCTGGGCGTAGATCTGCTTCGAAGAGCGGAACACGGACAGGCGCAGGCGGCCATAGCGGGCCGTGCTCAGCTTGTGGCGGAGACGGCTCTTGCGGCGCTCGCGCAGCTCGTTGGTCTTGATGGTCATCCCGGCCGTCCTTACTTCTTCTTGCCTTCTTTGCGCAGGATGGTCTCGTTGTCGTACTTGATGCCCTTGCCCTTGAACGGCTCCGGCTTCTTGTACCCGCGGATCTCCGCGGCAACCTGACCGACGCGCTGCTTGTCGAAGCCGGTGATCGAGATCGAGGTCGGCTTCTCGCACTTGATCGCGATCCCCTCGGGGATCGGATAGCGCACCTCGTGGCTGAAGCCGAGGGTCAGCACCAGCTCCTTGCCCTGGACCGCGGCGCGGTAACCGACGCCGTTGATCTCGAGGTTGGAGGTGAAGCCCGTGCTGACGCCCACGACCATGTTGTTGATCAGGGTGCGGCTGGTCGCCCACATGGTCTGCGCCAGGCGCGACTGGCTCTTGGGCTCGACCTTGATGGCGCCGTCCTCGAGCGAGACCTTGATCTCGTCGTTGACCGCGAGCTTGAGCTGACCGAGCTTGCCCTTGACCGAGACGGCCTGGCCCGAGACCGAAGCGTCGACCCCTGCCGGAACCTTGACCGCGTGCTTGCCGATACGTGACATCGCCGGTCTCCTCAGAACACGCGGGCGAGGATCTCGCCGCCGACATTGGCGGCGCGGGCCTCGACGTCCGACATCACGCCGCGTGGCGTCGACAGGATGGAGATGCCCAGCCCGTTGTACACCTTCGGCAGATCCTTGATGCCCGAGTAGACACGGCGGCCCGGCTTCGACACGCGGTCGATGCGCTTGATCGCCGGCTGGCCCTCGGCATATTTCAGCTCGACCTTGGTGGCCGAGATGCCGGTGCTGACCTCATGGGTCTCGTAGCCGCGGATGTAGCCCTCGCGCTTCAGCACGTCGAGGACGTTGGTGCGCAGCTTCGAGGCCGGGGTCTCGATCACGGCCTTGCCAGCGCGCTGACCATTGCGGATGCGGGTGAGCAGATCGCCCAACGGATCACTAAGCGACATAATCCGTACTCCTTACCAGCTCGACTTGGTCATGCCGGGGATCTGCCCGCGCGAGGCCAGCTCGCGCAGCGCGATACGGCTCAACTTGAAGCGCCGGTAGAAGGCCTTCGGGCGACCGGTCAGCTCGCACCGGTTGTGGATCCGGACCGGCGAGGAATTCCGCGGCAGCTCCGCCAGCTTCAGGCGGGCGGTGAAGCGGTCTTCCATCGTCAGGCTTTGGTCGTTGGCGATCGCTTTCAGGCGCTCGCGGCGGCCGGCAAACGCCTTCGCCAGCTTCTCGCGACGCTTGTTCTTCTCGACCGAGCTCTTCTTGGCCATGATCTATCCTTGCTCGTTCAGCTGACGAACGGGAAGTCGAAGCCCTTGAGAAGCGCACGCGCCTCCTCGTCGGTCTTCGCGCTCGTCACGATAACGATGTCCATTCCCCGCACCGTCTCGATCTTGTCGTAGTCGATCTCGGGGAACACGATCTGCTCCTTGATGCCGAGGGCGTAGTTGCCCCGGCCATCGAAGGACTTGGGCGACAGGCCGCGGAAGTCGCGGACCCGCGGCAGGGCGATATTCACCAGGCGATCGAGGAACTCGTACATCCGATCGCTGCGCAGCGTCACCTTGGTGCCGATCGACATGCCTTCGCGCAGCTTGTAGACCGCGATCGACTTCCGGGCCTTGGTGACCACCGGCTTCTGGCCGGCGATCAGGGTCAGCTCGGCGACGGCCGCCTGGATCTTCTTGCTGTCGGCGACGGCATCACCAACGCCCATGTTGATGATGATCTTCTCGATCCGCGGCACCTGCAGGTCGTTCGCATAGGCGAAGTCCTGCTTCAGCTTCGGCCGGACGACCTTGTCGTAGTGGGTCTTGAGACGAGCCATGGCCATCCTCACCGATCAATCACTTCGCCGGAGGCCTTGGCGACCCGGACCTTGCGGCCGTCGTCGAGCGTCTTGAAGCCGACGCGGGTCGGCTTGCCGCTCTTCGGGTCGGCATGCGCCACGTTCGAGACGTGCAGCGCGGCCTCCTGCTCCACGATCCCGCCCTGCGTCTTCGCAGACTGGCGGGTGTGGCGCTTCACGATGTTCACGCCGCGGACGACGACACGGTCGTCGGCCGGACGGACCTCGATGACCTCGCCCTTCTTGCCCTTGTCACGGCCGGCGAGGACGACGACCTGGTCGCCTTTCTTGATCTTCGCAGCCATCACAGCACCTCGGGGGCGAGCGAGATGATCTTCATGAACTTCTTGGCCCGCAGCTCGCGCGTCACCGGCCCGAAGATGCGGGTGCCGACCGGCTCGCCCTGCTTGTTGATCAGCACGGCCGCGTTGCGGTCGAACTTGATCGTCGAGCCATCGGCGCGGCGCAGTTCCTTGGCGGTCCGAACGATGACGGCGCGATGCACGTCACCCTTCTTCACGCGGCCCCGCGGAATCGCCTCCTTGATCGACACGACGATGACGTCGCCGACGGTGGCGGTCCGGCGGTGGGAACCGCCCAGCACCTTGATGCACATCACCCGACGAGCGCCCGAATTGTCGGCGACGTCCAGATTCGTCTGCATCTGAATCATGGTTTACGCTCCCGAAACAGCGGGGTCGGCGGAGGCGCCGATGGCGCTCGCCTCGGCCTCGGACAGGACGAGCCAGGTCTTCCGCTTGCTGATCGGCCGGGTCTCGATGATCGAGACGCGATCGCCGACCTTGCAGGCATTGGCCTCGTCATGGGCGAGGTACCGCTTGGTCCGCTTGATGAACTTCTTGTAGACCGGGTGCATCAGGTTGCGTTCGACGAGGACCGTGACGGTCTTCTCAGTCTTGTCGGACACAACCGTCCCGATGAGCACGCGCCGCGGCATGGCTCACAATCCTCTTACTTGGCCGGCGCGGCATCCTTGCCGCGCTGGCCCATGACGGTCTTGATGCGAGCGATGTCGCGACGCACGACGCGAACCCGCGCCGTGTTCTCGAGCTGGCCCGACGCCGCCTGGAAGCGCAGGTTGAACTGCTCCTTCTTCAGCGCGAGCAGATCGTCCTTCAGCTGGTCCGGCGTCTTGGCGCGGACGTCTTCGATATCCATGGTCAGACCTCCTCACCAAGACGGGCGATGAACTTGCAGGCGATCGGCAGCTTGGCGGCGGCCAGGGCGAAGGCTTCCTTCGCCAGGTCGCCGGGCACGCCGTCGAGCTCGAACATGACGCGGCCGGGCTTGACCCGGGCTGCCCAGAACTCCGGCGCGCCCTTGCCCGAACCCATGCGGACTTCGGCAGGCTTCGAGGACACCGGCACGTCCGGGAAAATCCGGATCCAGACGCGGCCCTGACGCTTGATGTGGCGAGTGATCGCGCGGCGGGCCGCCTCGATCTGCCGCGCGGTCAGGCGCGCCGGCTCCTGAGCCTTCAGGCCGAAGGCGCCGAAGTTCAGCGTGGTGCCGCCCTTCGCAACGCCGTGGATCCGGCCCTTGTGCTGCTTGCGGTACTTGGTGCGCTTGGGACTCAGCATGATCCTCAGCCCTCCCGACCGCGATCGCCGCGGCCACGACGGTCGTCACGACGATCGCCACGCTCCGGCCGGGCCGAAGACGGGCCGGTGGCCGCCTCGGCCGCCCGCTTGTCCTGGGCCATCGGGTCATGGGCGAGGATCTCGCCCTTGAACACCCAGACCTTGACGCCGCAGGTGCCGTAGGTGGTCTTCGCCGTCGCCGTGCCGTAGTCGACATCGGCACGCAGCGTGTGCAGTGGCACCCGGCCCTCGCGGTACCATTCGGTGCGCGCGATCTCGGCGCCGCCGAGGCGGCCGCCGCAGTTGATCCGGATGCCCTGGGCGCCCAGACGCATCGCGTTCTGCACCGCGCGCTTCATGGCGCGGCGGAAGGCCACGCGGCGCTCGAGCTGGTTGGCGATGTTCTCGGCGACCAGCTTGGCGTCGATCTCCGGCTTGCGGATCTCGACGATGTTCAGGCTGACCTCGCTGCGCGCCATCTTCGCCAGCTCCTGACGGAGCTTCTCGATGTCGGCGCCCTTCTTGCCGATCACCACGCCCGGACGGGCGGTGTAGACCGTGACGCGCGCCTTCTTCGCCGGCCGCTCGATGACGATGCGGCTGATGCCCGCCTGGGCCAGACGCTTCTCGAGGAACTCGCGGATCTTGAGATCGGCGTGCAGCAGGCCGGCATAGTCCTTGGTCGCGAACCAGCGCGAATCCCAGGTCCGGTTGATGCCGACCCGCAGGCCGATCGGATTGACTTTCTGACCCATTACGCCGTCTCCCGCCGCTCGCGGACGATGACCGTGAGGTTCGACCAGAGCTTCTCGATGCGGGACGCACGGCCGCGAGCGCGGGCATGGAACCGCTTCATGACGATCTGCCGCCCGACATAAGCCTCGGCCACGTAGAGCCGATCGACGTCCAGCTGGTGATTGTTCTCGGCATTGGCGATCGCCGACTGCAGCACCTTCTTCACGTCGTCGGCGATGCGCCGGCGCGAGAAGGTGAGCTCGGCCAGCGCCTTGGCCGCGTCCTTGCCTCGGATCGACTGAGCGACGAGGTTGAGCTTGCGGGGGCTGGTGCGCAGCGTCTTCGCAAACGCGCGCGCCTCATTGTCCGCAAGGCGAGGGGGGTTCTTCTCCTGTCCCATCGCTTACTTCCTCTTCGACTTCTTGTCCGACGCGTGACCGTAGTACGTCCGCGTCGGCGAGAACTCGCCGAACTTGTGGCCGACCATGTTCTCGTTGACCACGACCGGCAGGAACTTCTGCCCGTTGTAGACACCGAAGGTCAGACCGACGAACTGCGGCAGGATGGTCGAGCGACGCGACCAGATTTTGATGATCTCGTTCCGGCCCGACGCACGCGACTTGTCTGCCTTCTTCAGCAGATAGCCGTCGATGAACGGGCCCTTCCAGATGGAGCGTGCCACCGTCGCTCTCCCTTACTTCTTGCGACGGCGGATAATGAGCTTATCCGTCGCCTTGTTGCTGCGCGTCTTGCGGCCCTTGGTCGGCTTGCCCCACGGCGTGACCGGGTGGCGGCCACCGGAGGTGCGGCCTTCACCACCGCCATGCGGATGGTCGACCGGGTTCATGGCGACGCCGCGGGTGACCGGCTTCTTGCCGAGCCAGCGGTTCCGGCCGGCCTTGCCGATCGAAACGTTCGACTGGTCTGGGTTCGAGACCGCGCCGACCGTGGCGAAGCACTCGCCGCGCACGACGCGCAGCTCGCCCGAGGCCAGCTTCAGCTGGGCGTAGCCCATGTCGCGGCCGACCAGCTGGGCGTAGGTGCCGGCGGAGCGCGCCATCTGGCCACCCTTGCCGGCCTTCAGTTCGACATTGTGGACGATCGTGCCGACCGGCATGCTGCGCAGCGGCATGGCGTTGCCCGGCTTGATGTCCACCTTCTCACCGGCGACGATCTTGTCGCCGGGGGCCAGGCGCTGCGGCGCCAGGATGTAGGCCTGCTCGCCATCCTCATAGGTGATGAGGGCGATGAAGGCGGTCCGGTTCGGATCGTACTCCAGGCGCTCCACCGTGCCGACGACGTCGAGCTTGCGGCGCTTGAAGTCGATGATCCGGTAGGTGCGCTTGTGCCCGCCGCCCTGATGGAAGGCGGTGATGCGGCCGGTGTTGTTGCGGCCGCCCTTCTTGGTCAGGCCTTCGGTCAGCGTCTTGACCGGCTTGCCCTTCCACAGGCCCGAGCGATCCACCTGGACCAGCTGGCGCAGGCCCGGGGTGATGGGATTGAAGGTCTTCAAAGCCATCGGATCAAACCCCCGTGGTCACGTCGATCTGCTGCCCTTCGGCGAGCGTCACGACGGCCTTCTTCACATCCGAACGCTTGCCCGGGAGGCCCCGGAAGCGCTTGGTCTTGCCCTTGGCGATCAGCGTGTTCACCGCGGTGACCTTGACGCCGAACACGCCTTCGACCGCGCTGCGGATCTCGGGCTTGGTGGCGTCGAGCGGCACCTTGAACACGACCTGGTTGTGGCCGGCGGCGAGCGTCGCCTTCTCGGTGATCACCGGCGCGCGGATGATGTCGTACATCCGCGGGGTGACGTTGGCCTCGGCCTTCTTCTTGCGAGAGCGGATCATTTCAGGCGGGCCTCGAGCTGCTCGACCGCCTGGCGCGACAACACGAGGGTGTCACGGCGCAGGATGTCGTAGACGTTGGCGCCCTGGCTGGGCAGCACGTCGATGAACGGCAGGTTCCGCGCGGCGAGGGCGAAGTTGGTGTCGATCTGCTCACCGGCCAGGATCAGCGCGGAGTCGAGACCCAGCGCGGTCAGCTTGGCGGCGAGGCCCTTGGTCTTGTGGCTGTCGGCCACGACCGCATCGACCACGACCAGCTTGCCATCGGCCGCCTTGGAGGACAGCGCGTGGCGCAGGGCCAGCTTGCGGACCTTCTTCGGCAGGTCGTGCGCATGGCTGCGGACGACCGGCCCGAAGATCCGGGCGCCACCGCGGAACTGCGGCGACCGCGTCGAACCCTGGCGGGCGTGACCCGTGCCCTTCTGCTTGTAGGGCTTCTTGGTCGTGCCGCTGATCTCGCTGATGCCCTTGGTCTTGTGGTTGCCGGAGCGGCGCTTGGCCAGCTGCCAGTTCACCATGCGGGCGAGCAGATCGGTGCGGACCTCGAGACCGAAGACCGAATCGTCGAGCTCGATCTCACCGGCGCTCGCGTTGTCGAACGTCTTGACGGCGATCTTCATCGCTTAGCCCTCCTGACCGGTGGTGTCGGTCGCGGGGGTCTCGACGACAGCCGTCTCGGCGGCAGCCTTGCGGACCGCACCCGGGAACGGGACGTCCTTCGGCGCCGGCCGCTTGACCGCGTCGCGGATCAGCACCCAGCCGCCTTCGGCGCCCGGGACCGCACCCTTGACCATGATCAGGCCGCGCTCGACATCGGTGGTGACGACGGTGAGGTTCTGCACCGTCACCCGCTCCGCACCGAGATGGCCGGCCATCTTCTTGTTCTTGAACACCCGGCCCGGGTCCTGCCGCTGGCCGGTCGAACCATGCGACCGGTGCGAGACGGACACGCCGTGCGAGGCGCGCAGGCCGCCGAAGTTCCAGCGCTTCATGACGCCGGCGTAGCCCTTGCCGATCGAAGTGCCGGTGACGTCGACGATCTGGCCGGCCACGAAATGGTCGGCGGTCAGCTCGTCACCCACGGTCAGCAGCGCATCGGTGCTGACGCGGAACTCGACCAGCTTCTTCTTCGGCTCGACCTCGGCCTTGGCGTAGTGGCCGCGAACGCCCTTGGAGACGTTCTTGACCTTGGCCTTGCCGGCACCGAGCTGCACCGCGGTGTAGCCGTCGGTCTCCTCGGTCTTCACCGCGACGACCTGGACGCCGTCGAGCTTGAGGACCGTGACCGGAACGTGCTGGCCTTCGGCGTCGAAAATTCGTGTCATGCCCAGCTTCTGGGCGATCAATCCGGAGCGCATCGTCACCGCCTCAGAGCTTGATCTCGACATCGACACCGGCCGCAAGGTCGAGCTTCATCAAAGCATCGACCGTCTGCGGCGTCGGGTCGACGATGTCGAGCAGACGCTTGTGGGTGCGGATCTCGAACTGCTCGCGCGACTTCTTGTCGACATGCGGCGAGCGGTTGACGGTGTAGCGCTCGATGTTCGTCGGCAGCGGGATCGGCCCGCGCACCCGAGCACCGGTCCGCTTCGCAGTGTTGACGATCTCGCTGGTCGACTGGTCGAGCACGCGATGATCGAACGCCTTGAGGCGGATACGGATGTTCTGACTGTCCATCGTTCTGTATCCGAGTGTTCTTGCCGAGAGGTGGAAAACCGGCTCATTCCGGCCCCCACGTCGCGAACAGTCCAAAAAAAAACTCACCCAAGCCGCGAGGGGGCTCGGGTGAGGCGCGTTTCATAACCGAGCCCGCCCCGAATGTCACGTCCGGAATCCCCGGTGTGACGCTTTCGTGATCGGGCCCGCCATGCGCGGGGCTCAAGGCTCGAAAACCTCTCGCCCCTCTCATCCCGGGCCGCCCTTTCCGCGCCGCCTTGCGGCGGGGAGCGGAGGTACGGTCCTTGGTCCTTCACGGGCCGGGAGCCGAAGCCCCCGACCCATGATTCCTTACATCACCGTCAGGCGATGATCTTGGCGACGACGCCGGCGCCGACGGTGCGGCCGCCTTCGCGGATGGCGAAGCGCAGGCCCTCATCCATGGCGATCGGCGCGATCAGCTTGACCGTCATCGAGATGTTGTCGCCCGGCATCACCATCTCGGTGCCCTCCGGCAGCGACACCACGCCGGTCACATCCGTCGTCCGGAAGTAGAACTGCGGACGGTAGTTGGTGAAGAACGGCGTGTGGCGGCCGCCCTCTTCCTTCGTCAGGATGTACGCCTCGGCCGTGAACTCGGTGTGCGGCGTGATCGAGCCCGGCTTCGCCAGGACCTGGCCGCGCTCGACGTCCTCGCGCTTGGTGCCGCGCAGCAGCGCCCCGATGTTGTCGCCCGCCTGGCCCTGGTCCAGGAGCTTGCGGAACATCTCGACGCCGGTGCAGGTCGTCTTCTGCGTCGCGCGGATGCCGACGATCTCGATTTCCTCGCCGACCTTCACGATGCCGCGCTCGACACGACCCGTCACCACCGTGCCGCGACCCGAGATCGAGAACACGTCCTCGATCGGCATCAGGAACGGACGGTCCATCGGACGCTCGGGCTGCGGGATGTAGCTGTCGACCTTCGACATCAGCTCCAGGATCGCGTCGTGACCCAGCTTCTTGTCGCCGTCCTCCAGCGCCACCAGCGCCGAGCCCGGGATGATCGGAATGTCGTCGCCAGGGAAGTCGTACGAGCTCAGCAGCTCGCGGACCTCGAGCTCGACCAGCTCCAGGAGCTCCGGATCGTCGACCATGTCGACCTTGTTCAGGAACACCACCAGCGCCGGAACGCCGACCTGGCGCGCCAGCAGGATGTGCTCGCGGGTCTGCGGCATCGGGCCGTCCGCCGCCGACACCACCAGGATCGCGCCGTCCATCTGCGCCGCGCCCGTGATCATGTTCTTCACGTAGTCGGCATGGCCCGGGCAGTCCACATGCGCGTAGTGACGGTTCGCCGTCTCGTACTCCACATGCGCCGTCGAGATCGTGATACCGCGCGCCTTCTCTTCCGGCGCCTTGTCGATCTGGTCGTACGCCGTAAACGTCGCCCCGCCCGTCTCCGCCAGCACCTTCGTGATCGCCGCCGTCAGCGACGTCTTGCCATGGTCCACGTGACCAATCGTGCCGATGTTGCAGTGCGGCTTCGTCCGCTCAAACTTCGACTTCGCCAT